>Ga0206131_10001830_pt1 | contig 26644 bp, 19 predicted proteins | sample Helgoland_Spring_FD_148636 | JGI IMG/M metagenome (GOLD analysis project Ga0206131, IMG submission 148636) | Pelagic subsurface seawater microbial communities from Kabeltonne, Helgoland, North Sea - Helgoland_Spring_Bloom_20160517_1 | ecosystem: Environmental > Aquatic > Marine > Epipelagic ...
TTATAAGGCGAGGCAGCGTATTAAGTTAAATTTTCGTTAAGGAAATGTGATGTAAAAACATTTTTATATTATATCTTAGCATGGTAACCAAGACTAAAAAGACCCATTCCAATTAGTAACCATTACGTAAAGGTTTGGGATTTTTAATAGTTGTTACGATGTATAAATTTTCAATTATTTAAAATCTGAATTAGTATGAAAAAACTTTCACTAGTTTTATCTATTATCCTTTTCTGTGTGGGAGGGATAATCGCACAGAGGACGGTAACTGGGGTTGTAAATGACGCCTCAAGTAGCCCTCTTATCGGAGCGAGTATACTAGTAAAGGGAACCGCTACAGGTACAATCACCGATGTAGATGGTAATTTCTCTATTAGTATTCCCGATGGAAACAACATGCTTGTTGTTAGTTACACTGGTTTTGAAACTCAAGAAGTAGATGCTACTGGATTAAGTACCATCGAAATTGTAATGGCTGAAGGTGTTGTTCTTAAGACAGCAGTTGTTACGGCTCTTGGTATTAAAAGAGAAGAAAAAGCTGTAGGATATGCAGTACAGGAAGTTGGTGATGAAGCGATCACTAGATCGGGAGCAACATCTGCCCTGGGTGCACTTCGTGGTAAAGCTGCGGGTGTTACTGTGACACAGTCTTCAGGTGCTGCAGGTGGTGGTCAGCGTATCATTATCCGCGGACAAACTTCATTAAGTGGTAATAACCAAGCTCTATTAGTTGTAGATGGTGTACGTATCAATAACAGTTCTTTCCAAACGGAAAGTAATGTTGCTGGTGTTGCCAACTCGAATAGAGGTATGGATATTAACCCAGATGATATTGCATCAGTAAACGTACTTAAGGGTGCGGCAGCAACTGCACTTTATGGTGTAGATGGTGCGAATGGTGTTATCATCATTACAACAAAGAAAGGTGCATCTGGCGATAAGCGTTTTAACGCATCTGCTGGATACAGCGTAGCTTTTGACAGAGTTTCAAACTTGCCACAGCTACAGAATCAATATGCCCAAGGTGGTGGCGGTGCTTACCGTAATCCAGCAACAGGCTATCCATTATCATTTGGACCTGCTATTGATACTATCTTTTGGGATGGTACAGACGGTAATCCATATGACAAAAATGGTAATGTAATCGGAGCAACGGAGGCAGCTAATACACCAGGTGCAATTCCAGTTTCCGCTTATGATAACCTTGGTAATGTATTCCAAACTGGTATCACGAACCAAGCGAACTTCTCAATTGACGGAGGAGACGAAGATGCAAATTTCCGTTTCTCAATGTCAAACTTGAATCAAGAAGGTGTTATACCAAAGAATACTTACGAAAGAACTACTTTCCGTTTAGGTTCTGGTCTTAAGCTTACAGACAAATTGAATGTACAAGCTTCAGCTAGTTACGTGAAGAGTGAAGGTTACAGAATCCAGCAGGGTTCAAATACTTCTGGTCTTTTACTAGGTCTATTGCGTACATCTCCAACCTTTGATAATACAAATGGTATAGATGATCCAGCAAATGATCCTTTATCTTACACTATGCCTGATGGATCTCAGAGAAACTATCGTGGTGGTGGTGGATACGATAATCCTTTCTGGATTATCAATAATGCACCTCGTATCGATGAGACGAACAGATTCATGGGTAACTTGTCAATCAACTATGCTCTTGACCAATGGTTCAATGTTAACGCAACTGTAGGTACAGATGTATATTCTGACAGAAGAATCCAGAATTTCGAGATCGGTTCAAGAACTGCTCCTGCAGGTCGTGTACAAGAGGATGATTTCTTCTTCAGAAACTTCGATGGTTACTTCAATGTAAATGGTCGTGGTTCTTTATCTGATAAGATCAACATGGGATACTTAGCAGGTGTGAATCTGTATGATGAGAAGTTAGAGAACTTCTATACTACAGGTAATGGTCTTGCATTCCCTGGGTTTGTAAATATTTCAAACGCTTCTGAAGTAAGTAGTGGAAAAAGATTAGTCAGACAAAGAAATATGGGTATCTATGCTCAGGTTGATTTTGCATTCGATGATTTCTTATTCCTAGCAGCTACTGCTCGTCAGGATTACGTATCATCTCTTGTGAATCCTGATGTAGAGTTTGATGCAAGCTCAATTGGTTTCATTTACCCTTCTGTAAACTTAGGATTCGTATTCTCTGAATTGATGCCTAAGTCAGATTTCCTTACATTTGGTAAGCTACGTGCTTCATATGCTGAAGTAGGTGGTGGTGCACCATCTGCATACGGAACATCAACTGTATTTACTCAGGCTGGTCCTGGTGATGGTTGGACAGATGGTATTACATTCCCATTTGCTGGTACTACTTCATTTACGAAGTCTAACACACTTGGTAACCCTAATTTGGTTCCTGAGCGTTCAATCACAACTGAAGTTGGTTTAGATCTAAGATTCTTCGGAAACCGTTTAGGTTTAGATGCAACATACTACAACAGAAAGTCTATTGACATGATTCTTCCTGTTGCACTTCCAGGTTCAACTGGTTATACATCAGCATTACTTAATGCAGGTGAACTAAGTTCAAAAGGTTATGAGATTATTCTTACTACTACTCCTATTGAGAGAGATAATTTCTCTTGGGACTTATTAGTTAACTTCGATAAGAACGTAACACTAGTTGAGCGTCTTGCTGAAGGTATTGAGTCTCAATACTTAGGTGGATTTATTTCTTATAACATTGCTGGACAACCATTTGGTGTTATCTACGGTGGTGCTTACCAAAGAGATAATACAGGAGATGCTAATGATGACGGTCTTACGCTTCCTGATGGAAACATTGTAATCAATGATGATCCATCTAGTCCGGAGTACGGATACCAAGTTCCTGATGCATCGTTGAGAGTGGTTGGTAATCCTAACCCTGACTTCACAGTTGGTTTCAATAATACATTGACTTACAAAGATCTTAAGCTTTCATTCCTTATTGACTGGAAACAAGGTGGTGAGATGTGGAATGGTACTCAGTGGGCATTGACTTACTTCGGTATGTCTCAAGTTTCTGCTGAAAACCGTGGTGATGTTGTGGTATTTGATGGTGTACTATCAGATGGTACTCCAAACAATATTCCAGCTACACTTGATCAAAGCTACTACACATCTTCAGTTTCTGGTTTCGGTTCTGTAGATGAGGGATTTGTTCAGTCTACATCTTGGGTACGTCTAAGAGAGATTTCTCTTTCTTATGATCTTAGTCCAAAGATGTTCTCTGGTAACTTTATTGAAGGAGGATCAGTATTTGTAACTGGACGTAACTTATGGTTCTGGACTCCTTATGAAGGTGTTGACCCAGAGACTAGTTTGACTGGTTCATCTAATAACGGACAAGGTGTTGATTACTTCAACATGCCTGGTACAAGATCAGTGATCGCAGGTGTAAACCTTAAGTTTTAATTCCTTACTAACTGATTAAAACAGAGAAAATGTTAAAAAATAAAATATATACGTTTGCTTTAGCACTGATTGTCCTTGTTGGATTTTCATCGTGTGAAAGTTATTTCGAGGGTATCAATGAGAACCCTAATGATCCTACAGACGTATCTCAGGATGTACTTCTTCCTGGGATCGAAGTAAACCTTGGGTTTACTTATGGTGGTGATTTCAGTAGATATGCATCAATTCTAACACAGCATGCAAAAGGTGAAACAAGACAGTGGGCTTCAATTAACAATTACAGTTCATTCTTGCCTGTAAACTTTAACACACCTTGGTCTTTTTCTATGTACGCTGGTGTATTGAATGATCTAAAAATTCTTAAGGAGAAGTCTTCAGAAGACGGCTCTAATCACTACGAAGGTATTGCTTCAATTCTTGAGGCTTACAGTTGGATGCTAATGGTGGATTTCTTCAATGATGTTCCATTCTCTGAAGCATTCCAAGGTACTGATATTATTCAGCCTACTTATGATGGTGCAGCTTCAGTTTATGCTGGTGTGTCTTCTCTATTGGCTGCTGGTATTACTAAAATGAGTGAAGAAGTTGCTGGTAAGACTCCTGGAGCGGATGACCTGATGTATGGCGGTGACGCTGCTTCATGGGTTAAGTTTGCTCACGGTCTTACTGCAAGAATGCACTTGCACCAGAAGAACTATTCTTCTGCTTTGACTTCAATCGGCTCTTCATTTGAAAGTGCTGCTGATGAAGCATCTGTTCAGTTCCTTGCAGGTTCTACAACTGCTGCTCCTTGGTTCCAGTTCAACAGAGATAGAGGTGATATCCAAGTGGGTGACGCTATGGCTGCTTTACTTGCTGCAAATGCAGATCCAAGAGAGTCATTGTTCACGCCTACATTTGATGGAGCACATCCAATATTTATTGACGGACGTGCAGTTCCATTAATGTCTTATGCGGAAGCTGAGTTCATTAGAGCTGAGTGTCTTCTTCAGACATCTGCTGCTCAAGGTGATGTAGATGCTGCTTTTGCCAGTGCAGTTGCTGCTGGTTGTGAAAAGTACGGAGTTGATGCTACTGCTGCATCTGATTATGCTGCTGGATTAGGATCTGCTGATCTTAATGCAATTATGACTCAAAAGTACATGTCTATGTACATGGAGCCAGAGGCATTCAATGATTACCGTCGTCACGAATTACCAGCTTTAACACCAAATGCGGGTTCAGTGATTCCTAACAGATTCCCTTACCCGGAAGAGGAGATATTATATAACACGAATACTCCAGCTGTAGATATCTTTACAGATAAGGTATTCTGGGATAATTAATTTATTAGAAAAAAAAATCGTTTATGCGAAATATAAAAATTTGGGGATTATTTATTCTTTCTTCCCTATTCGTTTTTACTTCATGTGAAGAGGAGAAATTGACTCCTTTCGATGATTTTTCTGAAGGCGCTGATCTTGTTGCAAGTGCTCCGGTACCGAACTTTTTTGGTCTCCAGACATTGACAAGTTCTGCTACAGATTTCACTGTAGACGCTATCGGAACGCTTGCTGTTAGTTCAGTAGATCTTTATGCAACGCATAAAGATGGTACAGGTGCAATTGCTGCAGGTCCTACTCAATTCAAAAGTGTAAGTAGTTTTCCTGCTGCAGTGAATGTTACAGCAGCTGAAATAATGACTGCTTTGGGTATTACTGAAGCTGATGTCGCTCTAGGTCAGAGTTTTGAAATTACAATGACTATGGAGACTGCATCAGGTACTTTGGCTCCAAATACAAAAGTTGTTTTGGATGTATCTTGTCCTTCAGCTCTTGAGGGTGACTATTCTGTAACTACAACTTATGAGACACACGATTGTATAGCTGACTATCCGTCAAACACGACGGATGTTACTATCACAAAAGTAGCTGATGGTATCTACAGTATAGCTGATATATCAGGTGGTCTTTACTCTGAAGGATGTTATGTTGATCTTTACACTACTTCTGGTGTAGCAGGCGAAATCAAAGAAGTTTGCGGTGCTATTTCTTGGGAAGGTGTTGTAGATCCTTGGCAGAATCTTTTAGCTGTTGATGGATTTCCAAATTCTGTTGATCCAACTACAGGTGTAATAACTCTTACGATGTCAGGTGATGTTTATGGTGAAACATGGACTTCAGTTTACACGCCGTTATAGGTTTATTGCATTATGCAAATATAAAAAGCACCCTCTTGCAAAAGAGGGTGCTTTTTTTGTCAGTAAGCTATCGAAAGGATAGTTCGACCAACGACTTTATTTGATCGACTTAAAATAGGACTTGAATACACCTTACAAGAAGTTTATATTGTTATAATATTGAAAGCTTTTTATGGAGAATACAGTTAACAAGTTTGAGAAGTACCTAGCCTATGAACGGAGAAGTTCAAAGATGACAATACGGGCCTATCAAACTGATTTATATCAATTGATGATTTTCCTGTTGGAGCGTTATGAAGTTAAAGCTTGGTCTGCTGCAGAACACAGTATGATACGATCCTGGATCGTTGATCTTATGCAAAAGGGACTAACAAATCGAACGATTAATAGGAAGCTGTCAAGTGCCAAGAGTTTTTTTAAATTTTGTCTCCGGCAAGGATTGTTAGAAAAAGATCCAGTGGCCGAAATTAATATTTTAAAAACAAGCAGTCGTTTGCCATCATTTGCACACGAAGCCCAAATGCTTGATCTTGATCAGTCTGATCTTTTTACCGCAGATTTTAGTGGTGCAAGAGATAAGGCTTTGATATTTTGTATATATGGTCTGGGTATTCGGCGGGCAGAACTGATCGGTCTACGAATTAGCTCTTATGATAAAGAACGTTCAGTTATTAGGGTTCTAGGTAAAGGAAATAAAGAACGTGATGTTCCAGTCGTTCCTGCTTTGAAAAAAATTATAGGCAACTATCTTAGTCTGTACAGCAGTGAATTTGGTTATACTTTAGAATCGCCAATGTTTATTTTGGATAATGGTCTTTTAATTTATCCAAAATTTGTTTATAATGTGGTATCTAAGTATTTATCCGCAGTTAGCACTCTAAAGAAAAAAGGTCCTCATACACTGAGGCATTCCTTTGCAACTCATTTATCAAATCAGGGAGCTGATATAAATGCGTTGAAATCATTGCTAGGGCACAGTTCATTGGCAGCTACACAAATTTATACACATAACTCTATTGAGAAATTAAGAGAGGTATACAAGCAAGCGCATCCTCGTTCCAAGGATTCATAAAAAGCTATATCTATCCTTCTAGGATGGATAATATATTATCTAACCCGTAAACGTGAAGAAATATGGTTATCAAAACGGAAGCAGTTCAATTTAAAGCAGATCAAAAACTTCTAGATTTTATCGAAAGAAAGTTTAGTAAGCTCAATGTGTTTTTTGATAAAATCACATCTATAGAAGTTTATTTGAAGTTAGAGAACTCTGGACAGATTAAAGAAAAAATTGTAGAAGCTCTCGTTAATGTACCTGGTGATTCCATCTTTGTAAAAGATTCAAGTAAATCCTTTGAAGAATCCATTGAGAAAGTCGGATCTTCCCTAAAGAGACAGCTCGTCAAATACAAGGAAAAGAAGAGGGCATAACAAAAAGAAAAAAAGATTCGCTTGCGAATCTTTTTTTCTTTTTTGCACAGCAGATTGATAATCAATCAGATGTTTTTAGGTGTTTTATCGGCTATCCGAGAAAACTTTATTTAAAGTGGATTTTTTTTTCAAAGAAGTTTTTTTTTCTAAAATAGTGTCATATATTTGCATCGCCTTACAAAGATAGGGCATTTGAAAAGATTAAAATTATAAGCCGATATAGCTCAGTTGGCCAGAGCAGCTGATTTGTAATCAGCGGGTCGGGGGTTCGAATCCCTCTATCGGCTCTAAGCTTCCTCAGGGAAGTTTTAGGGGGTGCGCCGGAGTGGGAGAGCCGGGCCGGACTGTAAATCCGGTGACTCAGTCTGAATAGGTTCGAATCCTATCACCCCCACACAGTAATCACAAGTCCTGAAGGGCACAGTAGAAGCGAGTATTGGTGTTGATCAGGCTTGCTTGTTGTTGTTTAAAGTGATGGAAAAGTTATAAGCGGGCGTAGCTCAGTTGGTAGAGCATCAGCCTTCCAAGCTGAGGGTCGTGGGTTCGAGTCTCATCGCCCGCTCATTTTTTCCATTAAAAATAACAGCCAATGTAGCTCAGGGGTAGAGCACTTCCATGGTAAGGAAGGGGTCGGGGGTTCAATTCCCTTCATTGGCTCTGGTGCAGTTGCGTCAGGGTTATTTGTGGTTATTGACTAGCGAATCTATTTTTTTCTATTGCCTAAAAAATTTCGAGAAATGGCTAAGGAAACATTTGACAGAAGTAAGCCGCACGTGAATATTGGTACTATTGGACACGTGGATCACGGAAAAACTACGCTGACTGCAGCGATTACTTATGTTCTTTCAAAAGACGGACTAGCGGAGAATAAGGGTTACGACTCTATCGACGCGGCTCCGGAAGAGAAAGAGCGTGGTATTACGATTAATACTGCACACGTAGAGTACCAAACTGTTAACAGACACTACGCACACGTAGATTGTCCAGGTCACGCCGATTATGTGAAAAACATGGTTACTGGTGCGGCTCAGATGGATGGTGCTATTCTTGTAGTAGCTGCTACCGATGGTCCTATGCCACAAACTCGTGAGCATATTCTATTGGCACGTCAGGTTGGTGTACCTAAGATTGTTGTTTTCATGAATAAGGTTGACCTTGTTGATGATGAGGAAATGCTTGAGCTTGTTGAGATGGAAGTTCGTGAACTTCTTGATCAGTATGAGTTCGATGGTGATAACTCATCTGTAATTCAAGGATCTGCTCTTAAGGCACTTGAAGACGAAGAAGGTGGTATTAAAGCTATTCAGGAGCTAATGGCTGCTGTTGATGCTGATATTCCTGAGCCAGAACGTTTAATCGACATGCCTTTCTTGATGCCTGTTGAGGATGTATTCTCAATTACAGGTCGTGGTACAGTAGCAACTGGACGTATCGAGCGTGGTGTGATCAATGTTGGTGACCCGATGGAAATCGTAGGTATGATGAAAGAAGATGAAAAACCTCTTCAATCAACTTGTACTGGTGTAGAGATGTTCCGTAAATTACTAGATAGAGGTGAAGCTGGTGATAATGCTGGTATCCTTCTTCGTGGTATTGATAAAACGGAGATCAAGCGTGGTATGGTTCTATGTAAGCCTGGTTCAGTGAAGCCTCACAAACATTTCAAGTGTGAGATTTACTGTCTATCGAAAGATGAAGGTGGTCGTCATACTCCATTCTTCAACGGTTACCGTCCTCAGTTCTACTTCAGAACTACAGATGTAACAGGTGACGTTAAGTTACCAGAAGGTGTTGAAATGGTAATGCCTGGTGATAACGTAACACTTGAGGTTGAACTTATCAACCCAGTAGCTATGGATAAAGGTCTTCGTTTCGCGATTCGTGAAGGTGGACGTACTGTAGGTGCAGGTCAGGTGACTGAAATTATTGCATAATACAGCCCTTCGGGGTTTGAAATAAAAAAAATAGGCAGCCTTTTGGCTGCTTATTTTTTATTTGTCTTGTTTAAATGCGCAGGATTTTATATTTTTGCACGCGCATTAATTAATTGCGGGCGTAGCTCAGTTGGTAGAGCAGTGGTCTCCAAAACCAAAGGTCGCGAGTTCGAATCTTGCCGCCCGCGCACAAGTCTTTGAATTAATCAAGGAAAAAAGTTAATAAAATGAGTGTATTTACAAAGTTTGTATCCTACAGCAAAGAGAGTTATAACGAGTTAATGTATAAGGTTACATGGCCTAAATTTGATGCATTACTACGTAACACAGTTGTTGTTTGTGTAGCTTCAATAATTCTAACACTAGTTGTGTTCGGAATGGATGCTGCATTCAAATATGTATTGAACATACTGTATTCGGCTTAATCTGAATCAGTAAACTTTATATATCATGGCAGAATCTAAGACAAAATGGTACTCTTTACGAGTAATCAGTGGAAAAGAAAGAAAGATTAAGGAACGAATTGATCTTGAAATTGATCGTTCAGGATGGAGAAGCTTTCTGCCATCGGTGATTGTACCAACTGAAAAGGTATATAAAATTAGAAATGGTAAGAAAGTCATTTCTGATAAAAATATATTGCCAGGGTACATATTAGTTGAAGCCGATAAGTCTAAACTATCAGGCGAAGTCATATCTACAATAGTCAATATCCCAAATGTGATCCATTTCCTTGGAAATAATCATCCGCTTCCTATGCAAGAAAAGGAGGCTTTCAGATTATTAGGAAAGATGGACGAAACCCAGGAATCTGGAGAAAAGTTAATCGAACCATTCTTGGTTGGCGAATCAGTGAAAATCATTGATGGACCTTTCAATGAATTTATCGGTGATATTCAGGAAGTTAATGAGGAGCGTAAGAAGTTGAAAGTTATCGTGAAGATATTTGGACGAGGAACAGAAGTTGAGCTGAATTTCATGCAGGTTGATAAACATCAATAATAGGGTATTATATAATTAATCATAAAGGTCGGTTTGATAGGGGAATGTCTTTAGACATTGCTTCTACCCTGGAGATAATGACCGTATTTTTAAATCAATTTTACAATGGCAAAAGAGATTGAAGGTTTTGTAAAACTGCAAGTAAGAGGTGGTCAAGCGAATCCTGCTCCTCCAGTAGGACCTGCACTAGGTGCAAAAGGTCTTAATATTATGGAGTTCTGTAAGCGTTTTAACGCTGCAACTCAGGAGATGCAAGGAAAGGTTGTTCCCGTTGTAATTTCAGTTTACAAAGACAAATCATTCGACTTTGTAATTAAGACTCCACCTGCAGCAGTGCAGTTATTGGAGGCTGCGAAGTTGAAGAAAGGTTCTGCAGTATCAAACCGTGATAAGGTAGGTACTGTTACATGGGATCAGGTTCGCGCCATTGCTGAAAACAAGATGCCAGATTTGAACGCATTCAAAGTTGAATCTGGTATGAAGATGATTGCCGGAACTGCTCGCTCTATGGGGCTTGTAGTGACAGGTGACGCTCCTTGGGAAGCTTAAGAACTTAAGAAACTCACAGAGTTACTTATATACTGATATCTTAATGAAGATATCGCGCTTGAAGGGAGTTTTGTTTTAGGCAAAACGCTAATTACCTCACATTTTTAATTAAGAAAAATGGCAAAGATTTCTAAAAAACGTAAAGTAGCTAATGCGAAAGTAGACAGCGAAGCACTTTACGCGTTGAAAGATGCTATGGCTTTGGTCAAAGAAGTAAATACGACAAAGTTTGATGCATCAATTGACGTACACGTTCGTTTAGGAGTAGATCCAAGAAAAGCTGATCAAGCTATTCGTGGAACTGTTACACTTCCTAATGGAACAGGTAAAACAAAAAGAGTTTTAGTATTCTGTACACCTGACAAAGAGCAGGAGGCGAAGGACGCAGGCGCTGATTTCGTTGGTATGGATGAACTAATCACTAAGATACAAGGTGGTTGGTTAGACTTTGATGTTTGTGTTGCAATGCCTCAGGTTATGGCTAAAGTAGGTCGTGTTGCTCGTGTTCTAGGTCCTCGTGGTTTGATGCCAAACCCTAAGACTGGTACAGTAACAATGAACATTTCTCAGGCTGTATCTGAAGTAAAAGGTGGTAAGATCGCTTTCCGTGTGGACAAGTATGGTATCATTCACTCTTCTATTGGTCGTGTTTCATTTGATGCTGAAAAGCTGACAGAAAATGCTAATGAGCTTTTGAGCACATTGGTAAAGATGAAACCTTCCACAGCGAAAGGTATCTATATGAAGTCAGTTACAGTGGCTAGTACAATGAGCCCAGGTGTAAAAGTGGATCCTAAATCTATTCGTTAATTTACCTTTTTAAGGGACTAAATTAAAAAAAATGACTAGAGCAGAAAAAACCGCTGTAATTGAGGAGTTGAAATCAAAGTTTGAGTCATCTCAATTCTTTTATGTTGCAGACTCTTCCGCATTGCCAGTGGAAAAAATAAATAATCTTCGTGGCCTTTTCTTTGAAAAAGGTATCGAAATGCGTGTGGTTAAGAACACACTTGTAAAAAAAGCCTTGGAATCTTTCGGTGAGGAGAAGAATTATGCTCCCCTGTACGATACATTGGCAGGTCCTACTTCAATCATCTTTTCAGATGTTGCGAACGCACCTGCACGTGTAATTAAAGATTTCCGTAAAGATGATGAGAGACCTCTTATCAAATCGGCTTATATTGATTCAGCTGTATTTGTTGGTGACGATCAAATCGACGCACTAGCTAAGCTGAAATCAAAAGAGGAGTTGCTTGGAGAAATTGTTACTTTACTACAATCTCCAATTCAAAACCTTGTTGGTGCATTAAATTCAGGTCAGAACAAAGTTACTGGTCTATTGAAGGCACTAGAAGAGCGCGGCGAGTAATTGCCTGATCGCTTTTCACATTAATGGTACGGCTTCCAAGTAAACGCACCATATATGTTATTAACATTATTGGTAAACTTATTTAAATTTATTTAAAAATGGCTGAATTAAAAGAGCTAGCAGAAACGTTAGTAAATCTAACGATCAAAGAAGTAACTGAATTAGCGGATATCCTTAAGGATGAGTATGGTATTGAGCCTGCTGCTGCAGCTGTAGCTGTTGCTGCTGGACCTGCTGGAGGTGATGCTGGTGCTGCTGAGCAGACTGAATTCGATGTAATTCTTTCTTCTGCAGGTGCTGGTAAACTAAAAGTAGTTAAAGAGCTTAAAGGTCTTCTAAGTCTTGGTCTTAAAGAGGCTAAAGAACTTGTTGACGGTGCTCCATGCCCAGTTAAAGAAGGTATCGCTAAAGACGAAGCTGAGAAAATCAAAGAAGCGCTTGAAGCAGTTGGTGCAAGCGTTGAGGTTAAATAATCAAGCTATTTTAGCTGCGGGTAACCGCATTACAACTTATTGGCTTAGCCGAACCATTTATGGTTTGGCTAGGCCTATTGTTATATGATTACAAATTGAACTATTTTATATATTTCATTGTAATTAGTTTGGGGGAGAAGCATAATATTTTGTAGGTTTTTTTAAAAAAAAATCTTTTTTATGCTTTGTAATGTTAATTTTAAAAGAATTTAACAAAAGTTCCCCCCTGATTATTGTTTTATTACGACTTTTTCTTAAAGTGAGTCACAAACTATCCGGATAAGGTTTGTTTCTCAGATTACTATAATCAACTAAGATCTTGGTACATGGCATCTAACGCTACGGCTAAAACTCACGCAGAGTTAAAAAGAGTAAACTTTGGAAAGATCAAACTTCAAGATGAACAACCAGACTTGCTGGAAATTCAGTTGAAGTCATTCCACGAATTCTTTCAGTTGGAGACAACTCCAGAGAACAGAATGAATGAAGGTCTCTTTAAAGTTTTTCAAGAAAACTTTCCTATTACCGATACGAGAAACATTTTCGTATTAGAGTTTTTAGATTATTTTATTGATCCTCCTCGTTATTCGATGGATGAGTGTATGCAAAGAGGGGTAACCTATAGTGTTCCTCTAAAGGCTAAGCTTCGTCTCTCCTGTAACGATGAAGAGCATGTGGATTTTGAAACGATCGTTCAAGATGTATTCTTGGGGAATATACCATATATGACTCCTAAGGGTACGTTCATCATTAATGGTGCTGAGCGTGTGATCGTTTCTCAATTGCACCGTTCGCCAGGAGTTTTCTTTGGACAGAGCTTCCACCCGAACGGCACAAAAATTCACTCTGCGCGTGTTATTCCTTTCAAGGGTGCATGGATGGAGTTTGCAACTGACATTAACAATGTCATGTATGCTTACATAGATCGTAAAAAGAAATTCCCTGTAACTACGCTTCTAAGAGCAATTGGATTTGACAATGACAAGTCTATTCTTGATTTGTTCAATCTAGCTGATGAAGTAGCTGCGACTAAAAAGAATCTTACAGATTCATTAGGCCGTAAGTTAGCTGCAAGAGTTCTCCGTTCTTGGACTGAGGATTTTGTGGATGAGGATACAGGAGAGGTTTCTACAATATCTAGAAATGAGATTATTGTAGAACGTGATACCGTTTTAGACGAAAGCAACCTTGAGCTTATCCTTGAGACGGGTGTCAAAGATGTTATCCTTCAAAAGCAGGATGTAGATGTAGATTTCTCTATTATCTATAACACTTTACAAAAAGATCCATCTTCTTCAGAGATAGAAGCAGTTCAGCATATCTACAAGCAACTTCGTGGCGCAGATGCACCAGATGAAGAGACTGCAAGAGGTATCATTGAAAAACTATTCTTCTCAGATAAAAGATATAACCTAGGTGAGGTTGGCCGTTATAAGATCAACCGTAAGCTTGAATTGGATATTGAGAAAGAAACACTAGTACTTACAAAAGAGGATATAATATCTATCGTAAGTTACTTAGTAAACTTGATCAACCAAAAAGCAGATATCGATGATATCGATCACCTTTCAAATCGTCGTGTTCGTACGGTTGGTGAGCAGCTTTATGCTCAGTTCGGTGTAGGTCTTGCTCGTATGGCAAGAACGATCCGTGAACGTATGAATGTTCGTGATAACGAAGTATTTACGCCTACAGATCTAATCAACGCGAGAACATTATCCTCTGTGATAAACTCTTTCTTCGGAACGAGTCAGTTGTCTCAGTTCTTAGATCAAACAAACCCACTTTCTGAGATTACGCACAAACGTCGTATCTCCGCACTAGGACCTGGTGGTCTTTCTAGAGAGCGTGCAGGGTTTGAGGTTCGTGATGTTCACTATTCGCACTATGGCCGTCTTTGTACTATTGAGACACCAGAGGGTCCGAATATTGGACTTATATCAACTTTGTGTGTACATGCAAAGGTGAACAAAATGGGATTCCTAGAAACACCATACCGTAAGGTTCATTCCGGTTTGGTAGACATGGAAAATCCTGCTCTGTTCCTTTCAGCAGAGGGTGAGGATACAAAACGTATCGCTCAAGCAAATGCGCCTCTGAATGAAAAAGGAGCATTCCTATCGGATCGTATTAAGAGTAGAGAACAGGGTGAATTCCCAGTTTTGACTCCAGACGAAATTGAATTTATGGATGTAGCACCTAACCAAATTGTTGGTGTATCTGCTTCCTTGATTCCTTTCCTCGAAAATGATGATGCGAACCGTGCCTTAATGGGATCAAACATGCAGCGTCAAGCACTTCCTCTAATCCGACCTTCATCTCCGGTTGTAGGTACAGGTCTAGAAGGTCAAGTCGCTCGTGATTCTCGTATGCTTATCAATGCCGAAGGTGATGGTGTTGTTGAGTATGTTGATGCAAACGAAATTGTTATTTGCTACGATAGAACAGATGAAGACAAACTTGTTTCTTTCGAGAATAACAGTAAGACATATAAATTAATTAAGTTCAGAAGAACGAATCAAGGTTCATGTGTGAACCTTAAGTCTATCGTTCGTAAAGGAGAGCGTGTAACAAAAGGTCAGATTCTTTGTGACGGTTACGCAACTGAAAAAGGTGAACTTGCTTTGGGTCAAAACCTAAAAGTGGCATTCATGCCTTGGCAGGGATATAACTTTGAGGATGCGATCGTACTTTCTGAACGTGTTGTAAAAGAGGATATATTCACTTCTCTGCACATCGAGCACTTCGAGCTTGAGGTTCGTGATACGAAGCTGGGTGAAGAAGAGTTGACTAACGATATTCCAAACGTAAGTGAAGAGGCTATTAAAGACCTTGACGAAAATGGAATTATTAGAGTTGGTGCTTGGGTGAAAGAAGGTGATATTCTAATTGGTAAGATCACTCCTAAGGGAGAATCTGATCCTTCACCAGAAGAAAAACTTCTTAGAGCAATATTCGGTGATAAAGCTGGTGATGTGAAAGATGCTTCAATGAAGGCACCTCCATCAACTAAAGGAGTTATCATTGATAAGAAATTGTTCTCAAGAGCTAAGAAAGATAAAGAGCAAAAAGCTAGAGAGAAAGAGCTGATCTCTAAAATGGAGAACCAGCACAATATTAAGACCAACGAATTAAGGACTATCCTTATTGATAAGCTTTTAACCTTGTTGAAGGGTAAGAAGTCAGATGGTGTTAAGAGTATCTATTCTGAGGTTCTAATCCTTAAAGGAAAAGATTTCTCTCCTGCTATATTGAAAGAGATTGATTACGTTTCTATAGATTATTCAGGTTGGACAGATGATGAACATACCAATAAATTGGTTGCTCGTCTATTGCACAACTACAGCATTAAGCTGAATGAAGAGATCGGCCGCTACAAGCGTCAAGTATTCAACATCAGTATTGGTGATGAATTGCCTGCTTCTGTTCTTCAACTTGCCAAGGTTTACATGGCTAAAAAGCGTAAACTGAAAGTGGGTGATAAGCTTGCAGGTCGTCACGGTAACAAAGGTATCGTGTCTAGAATAGTTCGTATGGAAGACATGCCTTTCCTAGAAGATGGAACTCCAGTTGATATCGTGTTGAACCCACTGGGTGTACCATCACGTATGAACCTTGGACAGATCTTTGAAACAGTACTTGGATGGGCAGGTGAAAAACTTGGACTTAAGTTCTCTACACCTATATTTGATGGTGCTAAATCTGAAGAAATCGAAGAATATATCCAACAGGCTAATCTTCCTTCTTTAGGGCAAACCTATCTATATGATGGTGGTACGGGGGACAGATTCCACCAACAGGCAACTGTGGGTGTTATCTATATGCTTAAGTTATCACACATGGTAGACGATAAGATGCATGCTCGTTCAATCGGACCTTACTCACTTATTACGCAGCAACCACTTGGTGGTAAAGCGCAATTTGGTGGTCAGCGTTTCGGTGAGATGGAGGTTTGGGCTCTTGAGGCCTTTGGTGCTTCTAAAATCCTACAGGAGTTATTGACAATTAAGTCGGATGATATTAATGGTCGAGCAAAAGCTTATGAAGCTATTGTTAAGGGAGACAATCTTCCGGAACCTAATATTCCTGAGTCTTTCAACGTATTGGTGCACGAGCTTCGTGGTCTGGCACTAGATGTTAAGTTTGATTAATTTTTGAAATTTATAGCAATTAATATATGTCTTTCAAGAAGAATACAAGTCCAAGTACGCAGACCTTCAATAGCATAACTATATCGCTGTCGTCCCCGGATGATATCCTGGAGCGCTCATATGGTGAAGTATTGAAGCCTGAGACTATCAACTATCGTTCTTATAAGCCAGAACGTGATGGTCTTTTCTGTGAGAGAATTTTCGGTCCTGTAAAGGATTACGAATGTTTCTGTGGGAAGTATAAAAGAATTCGATATAAAGGAATCGTTTGTGATAGATGTGGAGTTGAGGTAACTGAGAAAAAGGTTCGAAGAGAACGTATGGGGCACATCAAACTTGTGGTTCCTGTAGTTCATATCTGGTTCTTTAAATCACTGCCTAACAAGATCGGTTATCTTTTAGGTCTTTCTTCAAAGAAACTAGAAACGATCATTTATTATGAGCGTTATGTTGTTATTCAGGCAGGTGCTGCAGAAGAACATGGATTCGCTCATATGGATCTAATAACAGAAGATGATTATCTGGAGCTTTTGGAGAAATTGCCACCAGAGAATCAACAACTGGATGATTCTGATCCGAATAAGTTTATTGCAAAGATGGGTGCAGATGCAGTACATGATCTGCTAGAACGCCTTAATTTGGATGACTTAGCCTTTAAATTACGTCAGCAAGCTGCGACTGAAACTTCTCAACAACGTAAGAGTGAAGCACTTAAGCGTTTGAGAATCGTTGAAGCTTTCCGTGATGGTCAGACACGTATAGACAATCGTCCTGAATGGGCTGTAATTAAATATCTTCCGGTAATACCGCCAGAACTAAGGCCATTAGTGCCATTGGATGGTGGTCGTTTCGCAAGTTCAGATCTTAATGATTTGTACCGAAGAGTGATTATCCGTAATAATCGTTTAAAGCGTTTGTTAGAGATTAAAGCTCCTGAGGTAATCTTAAGAAATGAGAAGCGTATGCTTCAAGAAGCGGTAGATTCATTGTTCGATAACTCAAGAAAATCCAATGCTGTAAAAGCTGAGGGTGGTCGTCCGCTAAAATCATTAAGTGATATTCTTAAGGGTAAGCAAGGACGTTTCCGTCAGAACCTTTTGGGTAAGCGTGTGGATTATTCAGGTCGTTCAGTAATCGTTGTAGGTCCTAAGATGAAGATCCACGAATGTGGTCTTCCTAAAGGAATGGCTTCTGAGTTATTTAAGCCATTTATTATTAGAAAGCTGATTGAAAGAGGGGTCGTTAAGACCGTGAAGTCAGCTAAGAAATTAGTAGATCGCAAGGACCCAATTATTTGGGAGATCCTTGAAAATATATTAAAAGGTCACCCGGTACTATTGAACCGTGCACCAACTCTACACAGACTATCGATTCAGGCTTTCCAGCCAAGGTTGATAGAAGGTAAAGCAATTCAGCTTCACCCGCTTGTATGTGGTGCCTTCAATGCCGATTTTGATGGTGATCAGATGGCGGTACACGTACCGTTATCTCATGCAGCTATTCTTGAGGCTCAGGTATTGATGCTTTCTGCACACAATATGCTGAATCCACAAGATGGTTCGCCAGTTACACTTCCTTCTCAGGATATGATTCTTGGTCTTTATTACATCACCAAAGAGAAGAGCTCTACGGAAGAAGTAAAGATTCAAGGTGAAGGTAGATATTTCTACTCAGCTGAAGAGGTTATGATCGCGTACAATGAGCGTAAGCTTGATTTGCATGCAAAGATCAATGTAAGGGCTAGACAAGAAGATGAAGAGGGTAACCTTGTCATGAAGCGTTTAGATACTACTTGTGGTCGTGTCTTATTCAATCAGGCAGTTCCTGAACACCTTCCGTTTATCAATGAACTATTGACTAAGCGTAACCTTAAGAAGATTATTGGTAAAATAATCAAGCGTACAAGCTTGCCAATTGCCGGTGAATTCTTAGACAAAATTAAAGAACTAGGATTTATGTGGGCCTTCAAAGGAGGTCTGTCATTCAACTTGGGTGATTTGATTACGCCATCAGTTAAACTTGATACACTAGATAAGGCTCAAAGTGAAGTTGATGAAGTATGGGGTAACTATGAGATGGGTCTAATAACCAACTCAGAGCGTTACAACCAGATTATTGATAAGTGGACTTTTGCCGATAATCATATTACAAATGTGTTGATGAAAGAGCTTGCTGAACACAAGCAAGGTTTCAACTCTGTTTATATGATGCTTGATTCAGGAGCACGTGGTTCTAAGCAGCAAATTAAGCAGCTTTGTGGTCTTCGTGGTCTTATGGCTAAGCCAAAGAAATCAGGTGACTCTGGAGGTGCTATTGTAGAGAATCCAATTCTTTCAAACTTCGTGGATGGTCTTTCTGTACTTGAGTACTTTATCTCAACGCACGGTGCACGTAAAGGTCTTGCCGATACAGCACTTAAGACTGCCGATGCCGGTTATTTAACACGTCGTCTTGTAGATGTTGCTCAGGATGTTGTAGTTATGGAAGAGGATTGTGGAACACTTAGAGGTGTTGAAACATCGACTCTTTTTGAAGGTGATAAGGTTGTTGAAAATCTATCTGATAGAATCAAAGGGCGTTATACACTAAGACCTGTACTAAATCCTGAGAATGGAGACCAACTTTTGGGTAAGAGTGAATTCATTACTAATGAAATGGCTGAACACATCCAGGAGATTGGTATTGAAACAGTAGCTATTCGTACAGTGCTTACTTGTGATGCAAGACGTGGTATCTGTCGTACATGTTATGGTTTGAATACAGCTACAGGACGTATTACTGAACTTGGTGATTCTGTAGGTATCATCGCTGCTCAGTCAATTGGAGAGCCTGGTACTCAGCTTACACTTCGTACCTTCCACGTGGGTGGTATCGCTTCAGTTTCCAAAACTGAGTCAGAGATCGAATCTAAGTTTGAAGGTAAATTAGTATTTGACGGTATTCGTACTGTAGAAAATAAAGATGGTGATACTGTAAAGAATGTTGTTCTTTCAAGAACAGGTGAAATCAGAATCACTAATGAAAAAGAAACTAAAGTATTTGTAACGCATCACATTCCTTATGGATCAAATCTATATGTTGAAGAAGGTGCAACAATTGCTAAAGGAGACAAGATCTGTGATTGGGATCCATTCAACGCTTTGATTGTTTCAGAATTCTCAGGTACTACTCAATTCGAGAGTATCGAAGAAGGTATGACTTACCGTTCTGAGCGTGATGATCAAACAGGTCACGTACAAAAGGTAATCATTGAATCTAAGAATAAGCGTAAGATTCCTACGATCAAAATCATTAGCAAAGAAGGAGAAGAACTTAGAAGTTACAACCTTCCAGTAGGTTCATTGCTTTCTGTTAGTGATGGAGGAACAATAATTAGTGGTCAGCAGATCGCTAAGATTCCACGTAAGCAGTCTCAGATTCAGGATATTACCGGTGGTCTTCCTCGTGTTACTGAATTGTTTGAAGCACGAAATCCTTCAAATCCTGCAGTTGTATCTGAAATTGATGGTGTTGTTAGCTTCGGTAAGATTAAGCGTGGTAACCGTGAGGTTACTGTACTTTCAAAAGATCTTCAGAAGCGTAAATATCTAATTGGTCTTTCAAAGCACATTCTAGTTCAAGATGGTGACTTTGTAAGAGCTGGTACACCACTTTCTGATGGTGCTGCTGCTCCAAGAGATCTTCTAGGTATCCGTGGCCCATTATCTGTGCAGCAGTATTTGATTAATGGAGTTCAAGATGTATATCGTTCTCAAGGTATCGCAATTAACAATAAGCATATGGAGGTGATTGTTCGCCAGATGATGCGTAGGGTTACTATTGCTGATCCAGGTGATACAAAATTCTTAGAGCGTGAAGCTGTTGAGAAACTTGCATTCCTTGATGAGAATGACTGGATCTTTGACAAGAAGTTCATTACAGATGCAGGTGATTCTACAGCATTCTATGCTGGTAAGATTGTATCATTGAGGGAGCTTAGAGAAGAGAATTCATATCTGAAGCGCAATGATAAGAAAGTAGTTCAGTTTAGAGATGCAGTTGCTGCAACTTCTGTTCCACTTCTTCAAGGTATTACTAAGTCTTCTTTGGGAACTGTGAGCTGGATTTCAGCAGCATCATTCCAGGAAACGACTAAGGTCTTAAGTACGGCGGCAATCGGTGCTAAGTCTGATAATCTACTTGGACTTAAAGAAAATGTAATCGTAGGTAAGCCAATACCAGCAGGTACAGGTTTCAGAAAGTACGAAGAAATTTTCGTGACAAGTAAAGAACAGCATGAAGCTTATTTAGAGCGTCAAGCAATGTATGAAGACGATGAGGATTACGAGCAATAAAATAATCCTTTAAATCATAAAAAAAGGCTGTAGCAGATATCTGCTCAGCCTTTTTTCTTTGGATTAATAATGAAGCTTATACGCTAACTTATTTAGCATACACCTGCATATACTTAGCCATATACTTTCCTATGATATCAAACTCAAGGTTTATTTTTGACCCGATTTCGATATGCTTAAACGAGGTATGTTCATACGTGTAAGGAATGATAGCAACACTGAATCTGTTTTCTACAGGGCTTACAACAGTTAAGCTTACTCCATTGATACATACAGAGCCTTTGTCAACAAGCAAATGCTCAGGAGTCAATGTGTATTCAAAGGTGAATATCCATGATCCATCTTTATTTTCTTTTCCTACACAAGTACCAGTCGCATCAACGTGGCCTTGAACAATATGTCCGTCAAGTCTCCCATTGGAGATCATTGCACGTTCTAAATTTAGCTCATCACCTACTTTTCGGTCTCCTATGGCAGAACGAATTAATGTTTCATCGATCGCAGTTACAACATATTCATCTCCTTCGATGGCTACTACTGTTAAGCAGACGCCATCATGCGCAAGACTTTGGTCGATCTTTAATTCATTCGTGATAGGCGATTTTACCGTAAAATGTACGTTGGTGCCTTCTTTTTCGATCTTGGTAATTGTACCAGTCGATTCTATGATTCCAGTAAACATAAAATGTAATTATCTAAATAAGTCTATATAGCCGGAAAGAATATCCTCTCGTTCTATAATACCATTAACTCTGTCTTCGAAAACACGACATTTATAATAGTACGTTCCAACTGGAAGTTCATCCCCGGCTTGATTTGTTCCATCCCAATTAATGTTGGGATCCATAGATTGAAACACTAATTCGCCCCAACGGTTGAAAATTTGTATCTCTATTCTGTCAATAAAACAATATGGGTATGGAATAAAGGCATCATTATCGCCATCGCCATTAGGTGTAAAGGCATTTGGAAGTTCGTAACGAGGACAATTATCCACACAAATTTCATTGGAGAACGTACTTTCATTAGCAAATGAGTCGATAGCGGTAATCGCATAACATCCAGCTAGACCAAATTCAGGCGTATGTAGATATAAAGTATCGAATGGATCCCCGATAGTTTCTATAATTACATATTCACCATCTACCTTATCTTTAAAATAGATATTGTAGGCCACAACATCGTCCGTATCCTCACAGCTAAAGTTTGGATTATTCCACTCCAATTGATTGAAAAGATCTATTTCAACACAGTTTATAGCTTCATCACAAATGTTAGTTACCTCAAGCATCGGAGGACATGGTGCTATAAGATCTATCGGTGATGCACAAGCTATTTGTGATCGATTTATTAATAAAGACTCTATACTCTCAACGCCATAATCCCCTGTTGCACGAATGAAATAACAATAATTTCTTCCATTAACAAGATCTTCTTCAAGGAAACTTGGTACTTCCGTTGTTGCAATACTATCAAATAATCCGAGTGCGTTTTCTTTGAATACGGTAAACTCGATGTTATCCCAAGGAACATCGAAGTCCCAGTTTAAAAGATTTGATTCGTCATTAGGCTGAATCGAAAGGAAAACTGAAGATGCTTCATTAGACGATCCAAATGCTTCCGATGTATTTCCACTAGTAAAAAAGTCAACTTTAAAGCGATAAGATTCACTTGCTGTGTTAAGATTCTCAACTGTAGTGAATGTATCTATAGCTTCCGAATAAGTATTTGCAGTTGCTGAGAACCCTGTAGGGAAAAAGTCTGTACCATCAATACCTTCTGCCATTAGTAATTCGTAGGTATAAGGTCCTGGATTCAGAAGTGTATCCAGGTCTTCGGCTACAGGTCGTGTCCATCGAACAAATATAGTTCCGGAAGTAAGATCAGTATTACTAACATCTACGTTTGTCATAAGTGGAACATCTCGATTTAATTGCACACAGCTTTCATTAGATGGTAAGCTTTCAACCAAGTTGTAGGGTTGAGGGAAATTGGTATTTGTTAGTTTTGCAAAATTTGCAATTACCCTGTAGCAATATGTTTTTCCCTGATCTACATCATCATCAATATAAATGTATTTACCATTTTCTGCTTCATTGGTGATTCCAATTACGCGTTCATATCCTTTACCATCTAAACCTGTTTCACAGGTGTCAATTTGAAATTGATTTGAACCTATCTTTCTCCACACACTAAACCCATAAAAGTAATCATCTTCTGCATCCTCACAGATGTAGGGCAAATCCCAAGTGACACGGATGGTGTTATTAATTGATTCAGTTTCTACATTTTCTGGTGCTGGTCCAACTACCTTTATCCGAAGGGTCTTAAGATTCGCAAGTCCAGCACTTCCATTATCATCTAATGCCTTAAAAACTATGAAATAAGGTTGGTCGCTGATATGTTCACAGAGCGTGTTCCATTCGAAGGTGCCTTCTACAATCGGCGAAGTATAATTTAATGGTGCATCAAAGTTTGCATTACCAAAGAAATTTGCTTCTAAAGGTCCTCCTAGGGCAGTGAGTAATACATTGTCACCAGGATTGGGGTCATCAGCAAAAACATCGACAGATAGTGTCTGGCCAGCTACTACGCAGATATAATCTTCAGTATCTATTGTCGGAGGTTGATTGTCATTACAATTTTCTATTAGTATTTGCATATCCCGAACCATAGTGTCAATAGGCTCACCGTCCCGCCACGATATTATGATCATGGCTATATTATATTCTCCAGCTATTTGCGGAGCAGTCCACAAGAAATCACCAGTAATAGGATCTAGAGTGTATATATTACCTGGTCCAGGACCAATGAAATTTGGATATTGATAATTTGGAACTTCAGTATGAATACTCTGTAATGGCGTAATCATTTCAAAGGATAAGCTATCTCCATCTGGATCTACTGGATTAGGGTTGTGAATAAATGGCTGTCCAACACAACCTACATCTATAGGAGGCTGTAAAAGCGTAGGTGTGCTATTAGGCCCGTCGAATTGACAATTTAAAAAAGTATAACTGGTCTGAATATGAAAAGGTACAGTATCAGAATTGGGGGCATTGACGTTCAGAATGCCTCCATTTCTGTTGGGATCGGTCATTGAAATAGTATAGGTCCCACTTGCTGTATAGGTATGGGTAGCGATGTAAAGGTTCTTTTTAGTATCGTTCCCTAAACCTTCACCATCGTTACCTGGTCCATTCGAACGCATCACCATTTCACAGGTGCCATCTCCCCAGCAGATTTCCAAAGAATCTCTATCAGCAGCTTGGCTGGATTCTTTAGTGTATGTTGTGATAATGGCCTGCACACTAAAATCAGTACATTCCCCAATCGGTGAGACAGAAATCTCTCCAGCTCTATTGTGAGTAGCATGGAGCCATAGGGGAGTAGTCATGAAAATGAAGAAAAATAAAAAGTGTATGTTCTTCTTTGGCATACTTTGAAATTTAATTTGTGGGAAGCTGGAACATGTTGAACACTATCATAAGATAGTCAACAGAGTAACGAAATAACAAAATAATTAGTTTTTTTAAGTGGCGCTTTAATAAAAGAGTGCAAGAAAAAAGAAGTATCCTGCCTATTTAAGGACGGAATTAGAATTGTTGGAGTGCATCCTTTAGCGCATCTGACCAGTTTGGGATTTCCTTTCCTGTTATCTTTTTAAATTTTGACTTGTCCATTAAACTATATGCTGGACGCTTTGCTATTGTAGCAAATTCCGCGCTAGGTATAGGATTTACAATACAGTTTATTTGTTTTAACTCTAAGATTAATTTTGTGAATTCATACCAAGAGCATGCACCCTCATTACTATAATTGAAAATACCCATTTGTTCTTGCTGCAGTAGAGTGAAAATAGCATCTATAAGATCTTCTGTCCAGGTAGGACTTCCTATTTGGTCATTAACCACACGTAGTGACGAGCGTTCTTGACCATACTTGATCATTGACTTCACGAAATTATTTCTGTGCTTTGAATAAAGCCAGGATGTTCTAATAACAGTATACTTACAAGACGATTTTATTATTTCCTTTTCTCCAGCGAGTTTAGATTTGCCATAGGTGTTTATAGGAACTGGAATATGTGTCTCCTTAAAAGCCTCATGACCTGTTCCCGAATACACATAGTCTGTAGAGATGTGGACTAGATGACAATTATTTTGTACACAAAGCTTTGCAAGGATTGCACATGCCTTTTGGTTTATAAGAAAGGCTTCAGTTTTTGATTCTTCTGCCTTATCTACTTGAGTGTAAGCACCAAAGTTTAAAAAAATGTCAGGTCTTACTTGTAGAAAACACTCGGAAATTGATACCTCTGAGGATAGATCTAATTGAGTTCGGTCGGCGAAAAAGAAGTCATATTGATTGGTGTAAAGGTCTTTTTTTTCTAGTAATGTTTGTCCAAGTTGACCAGAGGAGCCGCTTACCAATATGACTTTTTTAGTACTCATTATAAAGCAGGTTTATGATCTCCGAAAGCTGGTTGCACTCTATCTTTTTCTGACAGTAAAATATCTTTCTGATTTAACTTCCAGTCGATTGCCAGGTGTTCATCATTATAGATTAGCCCACCTTCTGCTTCTTTGTTGTAGAAATTATCACACTTGTAAAAGAATTCAGCAGTTTCCGAAAGTACTGCATAGCCATGTGCAAAACCTCGAGGAACAAATAGCTGCTTTTTATTTATTGCACTTAGAACAATGGAGAAGCTTTTTCCATACGTTTTGGAACTTGGACGAAGATCAACTACTACATCTAATACTTCTCCTGAAATAACCCGAACTAACTTTGCCTGAGCAAAGGAACCTACCTGATAGTGTAGGCCCCTCAATACACCGTAAGAAGATTTTGCCTGATTGTCCTGAACGAAGTGGGTGTTAATACCAGCAGTTTTGAATTTCGCTTCATTAAAGCTTTCATAGAAATAACCTCGGTCATCTTCCCAAATCTGTGGTTCGAAGATTATAAGGTCTTCGATTTCAGTTTTTTTAAAAGGCATTCTTCTTATTTTTTCCTGAAATGTATGGTTATTGGTACTCCTGAGAAATCGTAACTCTCTCTAAGTTGATTCTCAAGGTAGTTTTTATAACTTTCTCTTAAGTGTTTTGGATTGTTACAGAAGAAAGCAAAAGCTGGATAATATATAGGTAGCTGAGTTACGTATTTGATCTTTACATAAGAACCTCTGTATGTTGGAGGTGGAACTCTCTCGATCTTTTCCTGCATCAATTCATTCAAATCCGATGTTCGAATTTTACGCGTACGATTTTCGAAGACACGAACGCCTTGTTCTATGGCTTTGAAGATACGTTGCTTCTCTTTTACAGAGATAAATACGATCGGAATATCATTAAACGGTGCGATCTTATCTCTGATCTCCCGTTCCATATCACGAGCTGTATTGGTTTCTTTTTCGATTAAATCCCACTTGTTTACAAGTATGACCATCCCTTTGTTTCTCTGCTGGGCCAAGCGGAAGATCTTCATGTCCTGGGCTTCAACTCCAGTTTGGGCATCAATCATTAAAAAACAAACATCTGATTCTTCTATTGATTTTATAGCACGCATAACAGAGTAAAACTCTAGGTTTTCATGAACCTTTGCTTTTTTACGCATACCTGCTGTATCGATAAGCATAAATTCCTTATCGAATTTTTTATATACGGAGTGTATGGAATCTCTGGTTGTACCTGCGATGTCTGTAACTATATTTCTTTCATCTCCCAATAGTGAATTGGTGAAAGATGATTTTCCCACATTAGGCTGCCCTACTATTGCAAATTTTGGAATGTT
>Ga0206131_10001837_pt1 | contig 26585 bp, 38 predicted proteins | sample Helgoland_Spring_FD_148636 | JGI IMG/M metagenome (GOLD analysis project Ga0206131, IMG submission 148636) | Pelagic subsurface seawater microbial communities from Kabeltonne, Helgoland, North Sea - Helgoland_Spring_Bloom_20160517_1 | ecosystem: Environmental > Aquatic > Marine > Epipelagic ...
ATTTCGCCGCCGCCATCTGCGGCAACTGCGTCAATTACTGCTTGAATTTTAGCTGTATTATCTCCTGTTCCTGTTGGTAAAAGTCCAGTTACTACAGTAGCAATAGACTCCGTAGAGTCCTCCAAGTCGGCAATATCACTCGTATTAGTAGCTATGTTGCCAGTGTTAGTAGTTATAGCACTTGCATTGTTTTGAGTGGCTAGAGTGTTGTCATCTACAAGATTAAGAAGATTGCTATATAAATTTGTATTGGATGCGATGCCAGTTGCGTTTGTAGCAATGTTGCTAGTGTTCGTTGCAATGTCAGCAGTATTAGCATTAACAACTTGCTCTAGTTCATGTATGGATGCTCCATTGTTAACCTGAACCTCAAGCACTCCGTTTGTATTGCCCCCATTGCTAGTTGCTAAAACGTGACCAAGCTCAACACTTATGTCGGGTTGAATGCTTGTAATACCCCCAGCAACAGTGCCGCTTAAATAAACTACATCACCCTCAGAGTATGTTCCATTGTCCAGAACTAGATCCCTAACCTTACCGATTAGTGTAACAAATCCATTTGAATTATTTGGGATGACCTGAGTTACAATGCCAATTGTTTTTCTAGCATTCTCAACTGTATCTGCTTGCGCTAAAGAAATAGTTGGCTTGTTTCCCTGTGAGCCATCTACCATGACAACCTGTCCATCGGACATTGCTGCTCCAGATCTGTTTCTAGCATACAAGACTACCTCTTGGCCAAGCTGAACAGTAACATTGTCTGAACCAGTAACCAAATCCAGCGTATTTTCTTGGTCATTCCAGCTAACTTCTCCACCAACACCCCCAGCATTGAAGTCAGCAGTTGTAATATCAGCAGAGGGGATTGTAGTCGTCCCAGTAAATGTAGCATCAGCAATGGGGGCCTTTGCATCCAATGCACCCTGTAAGTCGGTCTGATTGCCTAGTGTACCAGTAACTTGACCCCAGACGGCGGATACGTCCTCAAGTCCAAGGAATGCAGCGGCTTCCTCCTTTGTTTGCTTGCGAAGAAGTGTATCTATATCAGAGGAGACTTTAAAGTTGCTGGGCATTATTTAGGGGGCTGGTGGGGTTACATTCTGGGACACAACAACCGTAGTGTTGCTAGTATCCAAACCAATTGATAGTGTAGCTTGCACTGGATTAAGCGTTGTATGCTTCGATTGATCCAGCGGTGACTGTAATAGCCGTGAAGTTGCCGTAGCTAGTGTAGCCAGCGGGCAGTGTAGTTTGCAGTGCAACTGCGTTGTCTTTGTTTGTGCAGGTGATTGCACTAACTGTAGCTCCAGCGGGGCCTGCTACAATAATAGCAAAGCTACCTGTGGTTGCTCCTGTGATTACTACGCTGCCTCGTTTGCCTAGGCTCTGTTCTGTGTATGCGGGGGATGCCATAATGTTATATGATTAGTTGGTTGTAATTTGTTTTGATGTTCTTGACTAGATAGGAGTTAGCTATACCTTGATCCGATATCTTAGCTAGCTCGTCCTCTAGGATTGAATTAACAAGTGCCAGCGATAGGCTAAAGTTAGCCTCATCAGAGTTCTGAGCAACACTGCGTTGCCAAGTGTAGGCAGCTAGGTGCGCCATGTACGGGAGTAGCTCCGCTGGAATTTCTTCAGTATCTCCAGCATTTCCGTAGTCTGGATTGTAGGACTTTTTGTACGTAGCAAAGACCTTAGTATCTTCGCTGCCACCGTCTGGCTGAAGGTAAAAGCCATCAGTGCTCTCGCTTACATATAATCCATTGGAAGGTGAATTGTTAGCGTTGCCAGTTAGTATTGCCCCAGACCCCTTTACTATAAATGGATAAATGGGACCACGAGTGGTGTTTGGGTTATTTGCATATATGCGCAGGTACGTATCAATGGAGTCCTTGCCCGTTGCGTCCCTAGGAACTTCATTCCCGTTTACCACGATTCTTTCATCCCCGACTACCAAGAATCGTTCCCAGTAGTTTGTTTGGCGATATGCCTTCTTTGCCGCGTAGTTCCACAGGGCTTTGAGTCGCCCGAAGGATGCAGTTGTATCCGCATACTCACGTCCAATGAGTGCGAATGTTAAATTCCTTAAATCAACAAATGTGTCGTTCTGTAGTGCCATTATAGTCTATTGGCCGCCATGCCGTTTGGCAGAAGAACCTTGTTGTTTAAGTATTTCATGAACTCATCATCATTTGAAAAGCCCACGCCGTATTTCTTGTTCATTGCGTAGTATTCGTTCATTGGAACACTACCGATGTGCTTACCGAAGATTGGATGCTCTTTGCCCTTAAACTGAGAAGCTGATTTTCTAGCTGCCTCAATGCGCTTTTGCTCCATCTTTGGATTAAAAGTGGCTTCCATCTGCGTATTAAGCACACGAAATTGGTTCTTAAAGAGTTCGTCTTCTGAAGGTAAGTTTGACATAATTAAAAGGGTGGGGAGGTTGTCCCCCCACCCAGAATTATTAATTTAATTGATCTAGGGTGCGGGTTCGGATACAACAGTAAGCGAATCCCCATCCATGTTGAACGTAGAGCTAAAGCCACGAACAATAACATTATTAATCTCTGACGTACTACGTGTGGAGGTCATTTGAGTTGGTCGGTCTGATAGTGGAATTTCAGTGAATTTCGCAAAGAGCCCGTTATTCAGTCCGTATAGAACTGAACGAAAGTCGCCAGTTGAAGCGTTTGCTTCAGCCGCTGTAAGGTTCGGGAGGAGTCCCCCCGTACCGATTGTAAGAGTAATGGAAGTTCCATCGCTACTGTATCCAGTTCCGAAAACTTCGGAGGGTGAGTCGTAATCGCTTTGTGCCATGGTTTTTTTGTTGTGTTAATTTTAAAAAAAAAATGGGGAAGAGAGGGATATTACCTCCCTTCCCCAGAATTGTCAAGGGGACTAAGCGAAGTTAGTGATCTTGCCTAGGCCATTAGGACCCTTAACGCAAAGAGTACCCATTGCGTCGATGTAACCACGAGGGCCGCCACCTTGGTCTTCTAGCATTGTAGAACCCATGCTCATTGCTTCCGACCATCCGAGGAGGGAAGGATCAAGGAGATAAGCACGCTTCTGATCAGGCAAGCACTTAGGATTCGCAGAGATGATCTTTACGATACCATAGGGACCTTGGAAGATTTCAACATTGTAGTTGACATCATTGCCATCGCCTTGATTGAAGACAGTAGTGTTGCCACCACCGTTACCTGTGCCAGCTTGCACACGAGTGAAACCATCGATGATGGAGTTACGAACTGATGTACCAGCTACAAGAATCATGTCCTGTTGCTCGCCAGTTTCCTCGAAGATGCTAGTAAGCATTCCGTTGAAACGAGACTCAGTTAGCTCCTCAGCACCATCAGACAAAACTGCACCAGCTTTTGTCTTGAATGCATCAGGAACTTCAGTAACATCATCAGTAGACTGCGCACCACTACCAGCCTCTAGGGTTGGATCAGTCCAAACACCAAGGCCACGAAGCTTACCAGCAGCACCCGCAGCACCTGTCACAGCACCATTGTCCGAGCAAATAGCTGCCTCAATGTCCCGAAGAACTTGAGAAGCAGCTTTTTCTTCAGCTTCTTGGATGCGGACTGGAGTAACGGAGTCCATGATTTCTTGCTTCTTGGATACATTGAATGTATCGCGGAAGTGCTGAAGACGATTGTTCAAGCGGCTAAGGCTACCGAACTGAGCTTTAAGTGCATCACCACCAGAAGTACCCACGTCAATACCCTCAACGACAGCGTTGCTAGCGTCAGGAGCACGAAGATTGTCAACGGTCCACTCAACAAGGTCAGCAGTAGCTGCTTGTTTTGGGAGCAATCCGTAGACGGGAGCTTGGCGAGGAGAAAGAACAGTTGTTAAGTCCAACAATTGTTCGCGATTACCCACACCCGAACCAGTCGGAGGAGTAGAGTTGAATGAAGCATCAAATGCCATAATTTATACCTTTATTTTGTTTATTTGTAACGAGAGTTAATTTGTAATTGTCGGATCTGGCGTGCTGCCATTAAATTTCCTTTTCCAGCCGCTTCTTTCAATTTTTTCATCTGATTGGATTCCACTGTCTGCTTTGAGTTACTGGCTGTGTTGCCACTCAATGCATTCTTTGGTAGTTTACGGGGAATGATGATCTTCTTCTTCCGAGTAGTGACGGGCTTTACCATGTTTGTCGCAGCGTGAGCCAACTGATATTTCAGCTTAGCGGCCAATGCTGGGGCAACCTTGGCAACAATAGCCATGTCCTCCGAGGAAACCATCTTCCTGTATTCTAAATTGGTTGATGATTCATCATCCTCCATCCAAGTAAACTCATCTTTGGCTTTGGAGTTTAACTCCCCTGCCTCTTTGTTGGCTGTTTCTAGTCGCTTTAAATACTTACGCTGCTTTGGCAGATCATCGCATTTATCCTGTAGACTAGATATATACTGAACAATGTCCGAGCGAGTGTATTCACTGCCCTTGTGTTCAAATGTATCATCGTCTCCAGCTAACCAGTTCTGGTAAAAGCGGATATTGTTCTTCGTCTCCTTCTCAATGCTTTGTAGCTCGTCTTCTGTAGTGACCGTTGCTAATGCATTTGTTGGAGCGATGACAGTATCCAAGCTGCTTGATAGTGCAGCACTCTTACTTTCTAACTCGCCTTTGAGTTCCTTGATTTGAGAGGTTAATTCTCCAATTCGCTTACCACTACCACTGCCCATTTTCTTAGCTAGCTCACCCAATTTCTCAGGGGGCAAAACTTCCATGGCCTGTATAGCGATCTGTGAACGAGAGTCATCATCCAACTCATCCCAATCAATCTGTGAAAGAACGCCTTCGCCTCCCTCCGCTTCTTCAGCAGTTTCCTCGTGCTCAGTTTCTTCGGCTTCTACTACTTCGGATGCATCCTCGGTAACTTCTTCCTCTGCAACTGGCTCAGATTCCTCTGGCTGCTCCTGCGTTGGTGATAGCTTTTCCACTCTTGCTTGACGAATTTCGTCCAGCGTTTGCGGTTTGGCTTGTTCGACTGTCAATGCTTCTTCTGTAGGGGCCGCATCGTTACCCACTGTTTCGGTTTGATCCATAATACTGATCTGCATTTTTACGCCCGCAGTACGGCGATGAGAGTATTATAGCACGGGGCTATTTTAGCGTCTTTTTGTTGCGTCTCGCCGTTTGCGAGCTGCTTCCATTTCTGCTTTTGTAAATGTATTCTTTCTTGTGAATGCGGGCTTTGTTGGCTTTGCTGCTGCGGGTTTTGGAGCTGCGGGTTTTGGAGCCGCTGGTGTACTTGATTCACTAGAGGAACTATTTAGTTTCTTAAAACCCTGCTTAGTTCCTTCGTACCCAGCAATAACTCCATAGGGACTTTTTGCAACCTTCTTTGCGACCTTCCTTGCCTTTGCAGTCTTTACTTTAATCTTCTTCTTTGCTTTCGCAATCGATGGCTTACCAGCTTTGCGTCCAGCTTTAAAGGCTTCTATTCCAGACACTGTTGGCTTTGCGCCCGAAGCACTTGACGAACTCCCTGCGGATGATCCAGTTGAGCTACCGCCACCAGAGGTTGCTGCGGAATTAGCTCCGTAACCCCTCGATCTAGTATTTCCAGTGGATTCCGCTACCTTTAGCTTTGGGGTAGTGCCACTCTTAGAATTATTAACACCATTCGCTAGTTTAAGTTTTTTAGGCTTAGCAGTCTTAGGCTTAGCAGTCTTAGGCTTAGCAGTCTTAGGCTTAGTAGTCTTGGGCTTAGTAGTCTTAGGCTTAGTAGTCTTGGGCTTAGTAGTTGTTTTCTTGGGAGTTGTTTTCTTGGGAGTTGTCTTAGGAGTTGATCCCTTAGCTGCATCCTTGGCTTTTTGAGCTTTATTGAAGGCCCTTGTGTTTGCCGCTTTCTGACCACGAGTTAATGGAGGCTGAGCCTTGTTTACCCTTGGCTTATAAGCAGGTGTTTGAGTAGCTGCCTTCTTGGGCTTTGTTGTTGGTGTTTTATTATTTGCACCAGTTTTAGCGCGAACATTCTTGGTCTTGGCTGTGGTCCCTGCGCCGCTGGATACATTTTTGCGTGCCCGCTTTTTAGCTGGACCAGCGGTTTTCTTAGGGGTACTTGCGCCAGCAGCTTTTTTAACCTTTTGTGCGACCTTTTTTGCGATTGTTTTTTTGATTGCCATTGTATTATTCTGTTAAATTAACGACCACGAGTGCGTAAACCTCCACGCCCCGAACGATTAGATTTTACGTATCCGACCTTCTTCTTCTCATCAGAAAAGCTGGTGGGTGTCTTCTTTGCTGTTGGAGTAGAACTAGCCGCACGGGGCTTTGCCTTTGCAACTACACTCTTTGCTTTGTAGGGAGCAATTTTAACGGTTGCTTTTTTCTTGGGCGCTGCTTTCTTGGGCGCTGACATCTTGGGTGCTGCTGGTGATTTCTTTGCCTTCTGGATCTTGCTTTGAAGAGCGATTCCACCTGCGGCTCCCACCGCTGCTGCTGCACCATATGGATTAACCTTTGGCGTGCGCTTGGAGGTAGTCTTAGCTACCTTAGCTGCCTTAGTTGCCCCAGCGGACGCAACTCCCTTGAATGCATTGGCTTTGGCCTTGATCTTTCCTAGGCTGCGGGGAACGCCAGCCCTGCTAAGAGCGGACTCAACGCCACCCTTAGAGATGGACTTTGCCTTCTTGATTTTTCCGTAGGATTTGGCTCCACCCTTGATTAGGCGGATCCCTCCCTTAATTGCTAGTTTTGCTAAACTCATTATATTTTTGGGTTGTGTTAAATTAAACTTCTTCTTGTGGGGATAAAACTTTTAGCAGGTAATCGTCTTCGATCATAGCGCCAATTATCTTGGCATCAGCACGCTCAGTACCCTCTAGGTTCTTCTCTAGGAGCAGGATTTTAGTTTCCCTGCACTCCTTGATGAATCCCAAGATATACTCGTACTGCTCGTAGTTAGATAGGAATGCAACTGCATCACTTAGGCTGTCTGTTTGTTTGACTGGCATTAGGATTCTCCTAGGTTTTGAGTGTCAACGGAACCCATTGCAGCGGGAGCCGCACCCAAGCGTCCGATCTCTGCATTCTTCTGCTGAGCAACTTGCTGCTGATACTGAGCTGCGTAGTTCTGTAGGTTAGCCATGAAGCTAGGATCCGATTGGATTCTGCCTTGGATACCCTCTTGGCTAGTGTACTCTTGGATTAGCTGCATAGCAATCTGCCCACCATTTGGTCGAGCACCCACTGGTATACCAGCGTAAATCTTAGCTAGATCATCGGTAACATCCTTAACCATTTCCTCTTGACCCTGTCCCTCTGGCTGGATAATCGCATCCGCAATACTTGGATCAATGGCATTCGCTGCGAACTGCTCCGCTGCTTGTACATTGAATGTATTACTTGGTGAGTTTCTAGCTAGCTCAAGGACTGCCGCAATCTTGGCCTTCATTGTTTCTGGGTCTTGGTTCTGAACATCAAAGGAGATATTGACATCAATACTCTCGTCCTCTGGGGACTTGTAGATAACTAGCTCGTCTGGGTAGCCAGTCACTCGGAAGAACTTCTCATCTGGTCCAAATACCAAGAAGGACTTGTATGCTAGCTTCAGGATACTGGAGCAGTGCGTAAGAAACTTATCGATAGTGAACTGCTGGCGCTGGAGGCTTAGCTGGCTATCCTCGTTGAGCCCAACTAGATCCATTGCTTCCTGCTGAACATACTTCTCTAGACTGCTAGCAGCCCCCGATGTATTTGGAACATTCATGTACTCAAACTTTTCGTTTGCACGAACACCAATCCATGCACCAGCACCCATTTGGGCTGGTGGTCTTCCGACTGGATGTAATAGTGGGGGTGCAACGGCCAACGCCATTTGATCACTCCAACCATCACGGAGTGTCTTCATTTGCTTTTGGGGGCCACGAAGCAGGTCGCCAAAGGTGTTCACATCGTAGATGCGTTTACCAGCGTTGCTCAGACGAGTTAAGATAAATGGATACTCATCATAGCCAGAGAGCAATTCGTTGCTCAGGTAGCCCGTAGTGAGCCTTGGGTTCCACACTGTTAGGTAGATGCCCTCGGAGTTGCTCTTCTCATCGATGAGTCTACGGTAGGTGTATACAACCTCGATTAGATCCTTGGAGTCCACCATGCCAGACATGCCGTAAGTTGATCCCCCTCGTGCTTGGGAGGATCGCAGCGAGCTGTACGTAGTCTGGTTCATACCAGAGTAGTCAAAGCCACGGTAGTTCTCAATGAGTTCCTCCGCAATCTCAGCATCCCATCCCTTGTTTTCTACGCAGTTCTCAATCTCTTGGGGAGTAAGGAACGCACGCATGTGCACACGGGGCGAGCGTTGAATGTCTGTTACGTACGCTGGAATGACAATATCAATGTCAGAGAACTTTGTTTCTACAAAGGGCCGTGATACATCCTTCTTGGCTACTGGGATCTTAGCTACTCCAAAGTCACGGAGTTCACGAAGGGCCTTCTTTGCCTTGGGGATATCGACATAATCAAACATGTCCGTCATCATTGCGATGGTCTCCTCGTCGCGATCCTCGTCCGCCAGTAGGTCGTAGAGCTCTGGTGCTGCTTCCTCGATTAGATCCAAGTTAAACTCTTCGTCGTGTGTTCTGGATTTAATCTCCCAGTCTACGTACGTAATAGCGATGCCCTTCTCAAGTAAATTGTTTGCTGCTGTCTCGCACTCCGAGCGGAAGTCGCGGATGTATGAGTTCTGCATGTACTTCAAGAAGGATGAAACTACTCCAGCCTTCTTGATGTCAGAGGATTCAATTGGGTACGCACGAATGTTGCTCTTGGTTAATGCGTTCATCATGAGTCCCACATAGGTAGTGATGCACTGCTCGATGAGCCTTACTTCTGTGTCCGATGCACCGTCCCAAGGGAACGCTTGGTCCCCGCTTTTAGTTAGCTGGCTATTTTTGCCCAGCCATTCGGCGTTACGATTGTTGTAACTATCTTGGCACTGGGACACGTACGCTGTGAGCTCAGTGACATCACTTTCGTAGTCACGCTTCAATTCGTTAATGTCTGGCTTGGATGTGACGTAGTAGGCTTCTAGCTCTTTATCTTCCATGGATTTGTGGATTATACCACACTCTTATTTGGTTAATCTGATCTTAATGTTGTTTAAGAATATGGCATACCAGTGAGAATCTCTGGCAATCATGTCCAGAAAATCATCCAAGGGTATCTCATCGTGGGTTTCGTGTTCACACCTATGAAGTATCTCCCAGTCCACAAAGGCACTTGAGTGCCTAGATGCGAACTTTTTTAATTCTTTGATCTCGCTGGAACTCACGCTTGTAGATAATTTCATGTCGGTAGAATTTTTCATTGTTTTTCTCAATCTCCTGTGCCTTGAACACTAGCTGCGGGCGCATAACACTCAAGTGCGTAGATGGTATGGACACCTTAATCTTTCGGATGGGCTTCTCCAGTAGCTTGCAGTACCAGAACAACCTATTGGGGGTAGGAGACAGGGCTTGAACCCGAACAAACTTGGGCTCAATAATAGCATCATCCTTTTTCTCGAAGTAGCTAGTTATCTTAGCTACACCGCTCAACGTGAGTTCCTTGGTCTTCTCGCAGTAGTCCTCTGCATCGCAGAGCTTTTTGCGCAGTACGCCAATTTTGGGTGCTGTTACCCCGTATATTTCAGCTAATTCTTTTTGTTTCATTAGTATCCTCCTGTTGTTCTGGTCTGTTCAAAGTCAGTGTCCGTGTAGTGAATTGGTCCATCCCCAGCATTCGCCATTCGCAAATACCGAATTAGATCAAAGAAATCCTTCAGTGCCTCATCGGACTTACCCTGTGCGTTGTAGTTAATTAGGCTATCGATTAGATTCTCGCAGGAATCATGAATAAAGCACTTGGGCATATTAGCGGAATCCAGCTCGTAGTTTGGATTGTATGAGAACCATTCGTCCAGTGCCTGTATACCTACGATCTCCTGCCTACCATCGGAGGGAACGAAGTGAAAGTCAAACTCAGCGAAGGATGCAAAAAGATCCAAGTTGTTCTCATTCTCCCTTGCAAAATATCTTGAGTCCCCAATGCGCTCAAATACCTCAACGCCCATCTCCTCCTCTATCTCATCGAAGAGTGCACAATACCCCTGTACATCGTAACCTATCTTCTTGGCTGCTGGACCGTACTTCCATCTTTCACCGAACAACGCCCATTCCCCGTGGCTAGCTCGGTCTGGCCACTCCCTGCTGATGTACACTTCCCCGAACTCATTTACCGCTGCCCAAATAGCAGAGAAGTTCCTTGCTCCCGCGGGGTCAACTACCTGATAGCAGGTGTACTCCGACTTATCCGATATGTCGGGGAACGTCATCCCGTTGGCATTCTCCTCATCACCCAGCACCTGTACGTCCGTTGAGAACAGGGGCAATAGGGATGTAATGCTCTTAACTGGGATACCGTAGGCACGCACACGAATCTCTTCCTCTGGGCGACCCATTAGATCCTTCTTGATCCGCTCGTATCCTCCAAAGGGGTTCTCGTCGGAGTGCAGGTACACGATGCTTGCGTCCCTAAGCGGGGAGTATTGTACCACTGGAACCTCTTCATCGTTCAGGAGTTCTGCGGGGCGTGTAGCTAGGGTCCTGCAATTCTTTAGGTAGTCCGCAATGAAGGGTGTGTATCCGTCAATGGGAGTAAACCCCAAGAGCATTTTGGAGTTCAGCGTTGCCAATCGAAAGCGCAGGGTATTAACGAGAGCAGCGTCCCCTAGGTACTCGTCAAGCCAAGCACCAACGTTAAGGGCGGGGTTACCCTTAAAACCGAACTGGAAGCCCTCTAGGATGGTCTGGTTGTTACTGAACTGCGTGTACGTCTTGAAGTCCACACGGGTCCTAGTGTCTGGGAAGATAAAGGAGGATGCCGTGAAGCCATTCTGCATAGAGAAATTAATGTAGCCCTCAATGCTCTTGGTCTTCTTCTTGAACTCCTTGGGCATCATATCCCAGATCGCCGCTTGCTGCACCTTAACGGATGTATCTGCATTTTGAGAGAAGCACACAACGTGACCATCTGTGTTCTGCGTTACGGCCTCCATCACTAGCTTGGCGCACCCCGTGGTTTTACCACTGCGATTCCCACCCAATGCTAGCACTTCATTGTACTCCTGTACACCACTCCGAATCCTCGCCCAACCATCTAGGTCGAAACCATGCCGAAGGGGATCCTCCTGTGATGCCCGTATAAGGCCCTCACGTGCCCTGTGAAGCTCTTCAAGGACACTGGGGTCACTCTGCCCTAGGATAAGGATCTCCTCGTCCGTAGGGGCCTCTATGAGGGGATGCGGTGTAAATACTAATTCCATTATCTAAAATGAATCCACTAGGAGAATTAGGGATGCGATGGAGCAAAGGAACCAGAAGGCTGCAACTGTAAAATAAAATATAATGTTATTCATGATTTGGGCTTGGTTTTCTTTGACTTGGTTTTTTTTGACCAATCGATATCATCGTAGTTCTTACGCTGCTTCTCTTGATTGTGTCCCTTGCGTGGACCGCTTCCCTTAGTGCTCATCTGCTTCGACTATATTGTTACCAACTTGATAGAATGCTTCACCTGTGCTCTGTGGGTGATACCCCAAGGCGTGGCACATACGGGACATCAATTCTGCAATTTCATCCGTAGTTAGATCATCACCCTGAGTGCTGAGCGAAATAATTTCTTCGTGTTGTTCAATTGTTATCTTCATGTCTTTTATGTCTGGGTACTTTGTTATTTGCGTCATCCATATTCATTGCTAACTCCAGCACCATGCGTTCACTCCAGCCAGCGAAGGGCCCCCGCATAAATACTTGGGTTAGGTCATTGATGTCATACCCCTTGTACTTGTTGAGGGTTAGCTGGATCCAGTAGTCCGTGGTTATTTCCCATTCTTCTTGGTCTGTTATTTGCGTGTTCATAATGTTTATGGAATTAAAAAATGTAAGCACATTTCTTTTAACGTATCTTCGCTACATCAATTACATCCGCTTGCTTTAGCTCCTGTATGCGATCCCTAGCGGCACTCAGGGTATCGTTGAAGTCATCCATTGTATACACCTGCTTCACATCCACTACGTGGGATGCCTCGCCTCTGGCTGTCATTGCTTGTCTCTGGGAGTTTGCCTTGGCAATTGAAATCTCCTTTAGGTCCTTGAACTCTGGCTCATACCCATTGTCGAGCTTTACTCTTAGGCCATCAATGACATCCTCCTCTAGGGACTCTAGGTTGACGTAACTCCTAGCGGAAAGCTGTCCCCCTAGCTCCCTAAAGGAGTTCGTGTGATCCGAGTAATCCACTAGCACCTGTACAATGGTACTCCTAGAGATACCGTGCTTGCGGATCATATTAGTCTGAGAGCAACCCAGTGCGTGCAGGTATAGAATCCTAGCAACCTTCTCTGGGTTATGCCGACTTAGGCTCTTGGTCTTGTGCACTTCCTTATCCTTCTGGATCTCCACAATAGCCAAGGAGATGCTTTGCATCAGTGCGTCTTTCTCTTCCTTATTATCCATTTAGCTAGTGTACCCTATTTCATTTTTGCAACAGGACCCTATTGCAATTTTGCAATAACCCATTGCAAATTTGCAACACCTATACCAGTATACATACAATATAGAAATAAGGAGGGTCGTCATTTCCTCAGTGAGTGCTATATTACTCTGGATGTCAAGGTCTTTACGGGCGCATGGATTTTGAATTTTTTTGTGGGGTGTCTTATATATATATAATAAAAAAGAAGAAAGAAAAAACAGACCCCCTCCTCCCCTATTGCTGTGGCACTGGGCGACACCTGCCGTCCGCGCACCGTGCACCGTACGCCTATCTACCCTAATTCGTTGTATACCAATACTATGGACATCCTCATGGTACGTAGCTAGCTACATATGCTACGTGATTACTTCCGTGTTTTGCCTGTATATAGCTGTGTCTATCCTTATGAGTGTGGTTTATCCTTAGCGCAGTGGAAATGGATTGTATCTACTTATACCAACCTATCTACCTATCTACCTGTCTACCTACCTACCTATCTACCTGTCTTTATGGTGTCAATTTGCCAGCAGTTTGGGCTCGATATAACTGGCTCTTTAACTCTGCATTCGATCCATGGCGCTCTGACACTGGGCTCCGAGCCACCTAAAATAAATGAAAATAAACATCGCCATAGCTAGCTACAACTGATTGAATGCAGTCTGTTCTTTAAGTTATAGATTGTCATTAAGGTGACAATCGAGGGTGGCTCACGCTGCTCTGTTCCATGGGATATCGTGCATCCCACCGAGTGATCGGGAAAACGAAAATCCAACTTTGACCATTGAGAAATGCGAGTTCCGATTGAGAAGTGCAGCGCTGAGAAGCGGATGTCTAGCTGAGTAAGCCATGACCACATCCAGCCATGACCAGCAAAGCACGGAGGATGGTGTTGGAAGCCATCGACTAATAGTGAAACGCATTCGGAGATGCGTAATCAGTAGGGTGGCTCCACTGGTCTGATGATCTAGCCAACTAACAATACCACATAGAGAAATACGATATGAAGAACAACAACACTAAACTACGCCAGTACCTAACAAGCAAAACAAACAACGCAAGCATCACGCTGGGAATCACTGGTCGCCAGATCGCTGATGCATCTCAAGCACAACTCAAGTCATGGGTGGAGCAAGTGGGTGGCGATCCAATGGCTATCCTCGGCACACCAGCACCAGCAGCAGTGCCCCACCAATATGCCATGACACCAGCCGAGAAGCAGCTAAAAGCCATTCAAGATGCACTGGGTGGTGGCTCATCCATAAACATGGACGAAGTACGGGATGTAGTGCAGGAGGCAATTGCTAACGATGTGTCGCCAAGCATAGAGAAGATGCAAAACCAAGTGGATGCACTGGCTCCACTGGCTGACACACTGGACAAGATCGCAGATGCAATGAAGGGTGGGACATCCAGCAGACTACCCTTGGCTGTGGCTGTGGCATCTGGCAATAATCCCATATTGGAATTGATCCAGCCATTCTACAATAGCGGATCAGCGAATCCTACCAAGGTGTGCATCTCAGCGCCACCTAGCTACGGTAAAAGCTACAGCATCTCACTGCTGGGACAGTCCTACGATCACTGCATTACACATGGCTGCTCTGATGACATGGACGAATGGCATGAGATCATCGGTGGTGCAACGCCCAGAGAAGATGGCAACGGTTTCATCGTATCAGATGGCAAGCTAGCTAACGCTGTACGATTAGCCAGTAAAGGTGAGAGTGTGCTGTTCTTCATGGATGAAGTCTTTCGCCTATCGCCCAAGGTCATGGAGAAGATGCTGGATTTCCTAGCGCCCCAGCCAGATGCGGATGGTATCAAGCGCTACAAGCTAACGACCAAACACAACGACAAAGGTGTGCTCGAAACGCTGACATGTGCTATGGACAATCTGCATATCATCTGCGCAACCAACTTGTGCGAAGTGATACCACCAGAGGCATTCAGATCACGCTTCTTATTCAAGCACGTGCAGTTCGATCCAGTCATGGTAGCCAACATAGCTACCAGCGTAGCTACCAAGTTCAGTATCGCTGATGCTGCTGATCTGGGTGGTCGATTCGCAATGGCAATGGAGCGCAGTCGCCAGATGAAAGCCACTGGTCAGATACTCACAGCTCTGGACATCCGCAATCTTGAGACAGCGTGCACACACAGCACCGATAACACCGCCTCCAGCGTGCTCATGTGGATGTGTGCCAATGGTCTGGATGGTCTCAAAGCATGGGACTCAGACACAGGTGACATCACACAGGACTCCATCAATGGTGTGGCAGAGATCGCCAGCATACTAGCATAACTCAGTAATTAACTAACAACTCAAGAGATATACAATATTATGAACATAATCAAAAAAGCGATAAGCACATGCAGACGAAACATCGTAGGAAAACAGAAGGGTGGAGTTATCACTCGCATGGTGAAGACAACAGGTAAATCCTGCGACATCGGCATCGATGCCAGTGTGCCAACAGCGTGCTGGTCATTCGAGAGTGACAAGCACATCATCAAGGTGGGCACGCAACTGGATACCATCTGCAATGCAGATACCAAGTCAAACGATGCCAAGATGAAGAAGTTCATCGAGGTGGTCATTCGACATGAGACAGAGCACGGATTGCTAACGTGCAGAGATGATGCTGTAGCTAAGGAGCTTAGGTCTGAGTCCCTGCCATTTCGCCTGTGGAATCTCTTTGAGGACATCCGCATCGAATACGCAAGCGCCACACGCAAGGATGGTGATGGTGCATTCAGATGGACTAACTACCAAGATGTAGACGCAGCATACAGCAGCGCATCTGCTCTACTATGGGCAATCAAAACCAATGAAGCTGGCATCAAGAAGCAAGCAAGCGCATACGTGCCAAGGTGGACTGGGACTGAGAAGATTCTTGAAGCTGGCAAAGAGCGCGTCACTCGCCTACTGATCCTTAAATTCTATCGCAGAGCATGCCGAGCGCACACCAGCCAGTGCTTGATACCCATCGTGAAGGAGTGGGTGGCGATCTTCGGAGAAGAGATTGATCCGAAGTATGCGGATGCAATGGTCAATGGTAGCACGGATGAGAAGAGCAAGGAGAAGAGCCAGCCAACCATCGCACCCACTGGTCTGGACAAGATGAAGGCAGACTCCGAGCACCTTAGAAAGTATGAGTGGTTCAAAAATGAGATGCCCATCAATAAGCAGCAAATCACACGCATCGCACGCTGCATGAAGAACATCGTGCAATCCGCTCGGACTACTCGCAATCGCCTGTCTTGCAATGGTACACGCTTACATGCCAACGCAGCCATGTGTGGCAGTGATCGTGCATTCGTCAATCGCAAGCGCAGCAATGGCAAGCGCAGTGTGACCATGATCGTTGACATGAGTGGCTCCATGCGTGATCCATGGGCGATCAATGGTGGTCGTGAGTTCGTACTGGCTTTCCGTGAGCTAGCTCGCAAGCAGATGATTGATCTCAACCTAATCCTGTCGTGCTCATTCAGCCATAAGTGTAAGAGCTATGTGGTGAAGAAGGATGACGCAGACAAGTGGGTCAATGATCTCTACCCATCTGGCAATGGTGAGGGAATCATGGCATGCATGAAGACGCACCTAGCCAAGATCAAGGCATCCACCACAACGGTTGTCTTCACCGATAGCTACCTACGTGATAACGACATTGATACCCAAGCATATCGCAACATGGGCATCAACGCCATCGCTACCTACATCGAGCCCTTCCCAAGTCTGCTGAGCTCTGGTCGCAAACGCATGGATAAGCACTTCGGTCGCAGCGTTATCGCCTGTGATGCCAACGAGCTAGCTCAGCGCCTAATGCGTGAAATCCTCAAGGACTAATATTATGCACTATAGAACACTTGAGGTAATAACGTACATCGTGATCATGCTCATCGCCTTTGTGGTGGTGAGCAGTGGTCAAACGCCATCGGACATCATCGCCACTACCCTCATTTTAGAGGCTGGTGGTGAGTATGCTGATGGGTCAATGCAGGCTGTGCATGAGGTGATCATCAATCGATCAGCTAAGCGCAACCTTTCTGCGGCACAGGTGTGCTTGCAACCCTATCAATTCTCATGCTGGAACTCTGGCAACCTAGCTACCAAGCTAGCTATAGCACAGAGGCATCCAAGGTGGGCGGAGGCATGCATGATAGTTGCATCCGAGCCAACCAACCTAACACACGGAGCAGATCACTACCATGCAGATTACTGCGATCCATACTGGAACAAGTCAATGAAGGTGACCATCGTGATCGGTCGCCACATCTTCTATAGATAGCTAGCCTAGCTACTATGGACAATATCAACCAAGCTGTTTGCGGATCAGTAAAACCGCACCTAACTATGACAGCCAAAGAACGAATGAAAGACTGGGAGAGCCTAAGCGATCCAAAGCCAGACTGGGAAACATTCAAACGAATGATGAGCCAGCTCAACAACAACAAGCTAGTGGTGCGCACCATGTGGCTTAAGAAAAACACATCAACCAACCTAATAATAAAATCATGAACCGTACACAAGCACACATAAGAGCATCAATGTTTTACCTTACCGACGAGCTGCCATCGAACTTTGACGAGCTAGATGAGCAGGATGTCATGGACTTCATCCGAGACCACAGGTGGCAACCATTTGAAGACTGGGAGCCCCATGGCATCTGGGAGCTGATCGATGACTTGAGTAAGGATATGCTGAAGATTCACGAGCTAGCTACACTATCTACGCCTGAGCCCAATCCTGATCCCAAAGCCGATTGCTGCCAGTTCTGCGACAGCGATGACGTATTCCGCACTGGGCTATGTTACATTTGCTGGAACGATCAGTATTCAGACGGAGCACGGTGGTAATCATCAAAACTCAGCTCGCATCCTTCGGGGTGCGGGCTTTTTTTGTGCCAAAAATTTCCTTCGGATACCACTGCACTACTATGGACAAAGTTCGATCCTAGCGATTATTTTAAAAAAAACATTTGACACCCTATTGCAAATCTGCAACCCTAGTTAGGTCGAGGGGTAAATCCCCATAACATAAACAAGAAGCCAATAAAATATATGATATACGAAAAAAACCGTGGGACATCTCATGTCCTAGCATCCACCGTTGTAGTTTGCATCGGACGAAATAACTGCATCTCAGAGGGATACTACGGTCATTTAAATGATGGCGAAAAGTACATCCTCCGCGATGAACTTCTGGAAATGATGGAACCCGATAAAGCCGTTGAGCCCCGCACTAAGGCTGAAATCTTGGACTTCGTTATCAATGGCAATGTCTCGTGGGATGTAATTGGTCATCCATCCGAGGGCGATGCAGTGGTCGAGTTCTATGATGACGGGACAAACCTAATCATCTCATCCTATCCATACGAGGACTCGGATTCAGTGCTTGAGGGCATCGAGTTCATCATGGACATGAAAGAACTGCTTGATTAGTCACTATGCTTGCACTCAACGAAGACCATGCTGTGAAGTACGGACTTAAGGAGGCAATCATTCTGCACAAGATCATCTACTACGTACTACTAAACGAAAAAGATGGGAGAAATTATCACAAGGGCAAGCACTGGACGTTCAACTCTAGGGAGGGTTGGCGTTCGGTGTTTCCTTTTTTCTCCGATATGCAAGTATGGCGAACCCTTAAGAACCTTGAGAAGCAATCCGTATTGGTTAGCGACTCATTTAATCGAATGGCTTACGACAAAACTCGTTGGTATAGCCTTTCTCCTAGTATGCTGAATGAAGTAAAGCAGGATAAAACATGGACAAAAGCCGTTTACAAATCCGTAAAACCCATTTGCAAAACTGCAACAAGCCATAACAAAACTGCAACACCTATACCAGTATACAATAATAATACAATAAACACAGAACCCTTCTAATAATATGAGTCATTTCTACAATTGCGAAAACGAACCCTTTCTAACGAAAGCAGCAACACCCGCACAGGCTAAGAAAGTCGGTGCGTTTCCATCAGTAACAACTGTCATGGGTATCATCAAGGATCCATTCTTGGATGGTATCTGGGCTCCTCAACAATATATTGATCTAGCTAGGGAGTTTCCTCGTGCATCGCAGAGGCAGATTGAAACACGCAAGTATGGTATGCGGACATCTCCAATTGATGGTGAAGAGATTACATCCTCTGAGTTCGGGACAACTGTTCATAAGAGACTAGAGGATCACACGAATGCTATCCTAGCTAATAAGAAACCCAAGTTGGATTCAGTATGGGATGAATGGGCTGAACCCTTTCTCAAGTACATTACTGATGAGAGTATTGAACCCGTAGCTAGTGAGCTAATTACTTGGGACAATGAAATCAAAGTTGCTGGGTCAGTGGACTTCGTTGGTAAACTACCCGATGGAAAATACTTCATGGCTGATTACAAGTGCCGTGACTGTAAGGGTCGAGGTGGTAAGTTCTATGAAAAGAAGGACTGCACTCAGCTAGCTATCGAGAGTTGGATGCTAGCTAGGATGTGGGACTTAGAATACCTTCCGAGCATTATGAGTATATGCGTGGACATTAGATCCAAGAAGCACTACCACAAGGAGTGGACTTGGAAACAAATGCAGAAGGGTATCGAACGCTTTAAGCTCACATCTGAAATCTACTGGATGGACTTCATGAATGTTCAATGAAAGCCTACCTAATAACCTACAAGGAGGTAAACAGGGAATGTATTCACAGGACTTGGAAGATAGCTAACTCCGAAGCAAATGCCATTAAGTTCGCTTTCGGTAATTCAAGAAAAGGTAAGGAAACTACTATGGCCACCAAGCGTGGTCTCAAAATAACCATCATCGAGATAAAGGAACATGAAGTATCTGAAGCATTCCCAATTACCCCAATACCGAAACGAAAACCTACCAAAGAAGTGTCCAGTGATGCAGACTGGATGCTATAAACCCTGCGTGGATCACAACCATACAAGTGGTATGGTTCGTGGAGTCATCTCCATGGAGGGTAACACCTTCTTGGGTCGTGTTGAGAATAGCTTCCGTAGGTTCGGAACGAGTTCCACTGCTGGCTTACCAAGCATACTGAGAAGCATGGCAGATTACTTGGATCAAGGTGACACGGACATCCTTCATCCAGTGGGATTAAAGCAGTTGGCATCTAGGTTTTGTCGCTTACCTGTTGCAGATCAAGTGTTTGCATTAAAAGCATTAAAAGTAAATAAAAGTGAAATTAATGCTTGCACCAACTCAAAACAACGCACAGTCTTATATCGTAAACAAATTACTAATGGAAAATAAAAACATACTATCAGAAATCCAAACGGAGTTAAGAGCTCCTAAGGGACAACGCAATAACTTTGGCAACTACCAGTATCGTAGTGCTGAGGATATTTTAGAGGCTGTGAAGCCCCTGCTTAAAAAGCACGATTGTGCATTAATTGTCAGCGATGATGTTGTTAGCATTGAGGGTCGTGTATATGTAAAAGCGATGGCAATGTTGATACATGGCAGCGAAAGAATTGCTGATGCCGTGGGATTCGCTCGTGAGGCAGAAACAAAAAAGGGTATGGACGAAAGCCAGATTACTGGGGCAGCCTCATCCTATGCTCGAAAATATGCTCTTAATGGGCTATTTGCTATTGACGACACCAAAGATGCGGACTTTAGTAATAAGCATAACAACAACTCTTCAGTTACCAAGAAGGTAGCTACAACTAACAACGAACTAATATAGTAGACTATAATCATGGAAAAACAATACGACAATACAGACCGAGGTGCATTATTCAAAAACGACCGCAAGGAAAAAGATACTCACCCAGATTTGGGTGGTACTCTTAATGTGGGCGGGGATGAGTATTACATCAACGCATGGAAGAAAGAATCCAAAGCAGGTGCAGGATTCTACTCACTATCAGTTAAGCTAAAGGAGCCCAAGATGGATACGGGAACTGTAGCTAGCTCAGAACCCTTTTAACTCTTTGCTTGGGTAGCAAGGCGTAGTGATCGGCGGGACAAAGTTGTGGTATTCTTTGTCCCGCTTTTTTCTTTATAAACCAAATATAAAAACACATAATGATTTCATCAGACAATTCAATTTTACCATCCAGCGGATCAATGACTAACTTCTCTACGGGAGCCGTAAGAGACGCAATGCAGGGCAAGGGCTTTCCATCAATGATCCCAACGTGCGCACTAAAATCCCTAGCTAAGCGCTTTGAGGATGGAGCCACTAAGTACGGCAGAGATAACTGGCAGAAGGGTATCCCAATCTCTCGCTATTGTGATGCCGCACATCGCCACCTATGGGCACTGCGTGACGGGCAAACAGACGAAGACCACTTCGGTGCTGTGCTCTGGAATATAGCTTGCTGGCAAAAAACAAAAAATATGATTGACTCTGGTCTTCTTCCAGAGGAACTTAACGACATCTAACCCACATAACACTATGAAAGATTACATTGATAATTACAGGGAGGCATACGACAGAGAGTTTTTAGACGAGGGAGACGAGGACATCCGCAAGGCATTCTGGAAGACAGCACGCATAGAAATTAACGGTGCAAAAAGAGTTGGACTAATTCAAGAAATGGGTATTGACGAGTATCTGGAATCCAACTACAAATCTTACTCGAAAGTCTCAGAGGAAACGCGCAGAGTAATTCAAGAGAGTAACATTATCCCAGCTAGGCTGCTAGCAGATCACTTCAAAGTTTCGCTTTCAGCCATACATAAAATTAGAGCCAACCATAAGAAACAGTAACAACCCAACAACCCAAATAAAATACCATGAACGAACTAAACGCAATTGAAGCAGAGGAATCCATACTAGCTAGCTGCATCTCCGACTTGGACGGTGCAGTCTACGACGAGTTATCAGCCATCATAACAAAGGATGACTTCTACAGCAATAAAAACTCATCTATATTTGATAGTATCGGGAAGATCATCAACAACAAGGATGAGATCAACGAGGTGAATGTAGCTAACCAACTACGCAGCATCAATATGCTGGACGAGGTTGGTGGGTTGATTCGCATCATGAGCATTATGGATTCCCCCTGTACTCCACTCGCTGGGCGTGCTGCGGCTAAGATCGTTCTAGGTAAGAGCAGAGCTAGACAGCTAGCTAGGCACTACAAGCTACAGCTTGAGTCCCTAAATGAGAATGCTGACACCAGTGACGTTGCCTCCAAGACTGAGGCTGAAGTCCGTAAGATTATGGATGCCAGTGCCAGTGCGGATAATACCCTGTCCGTCGCGGCAAGCGATCTAAAGACTAGGCTTCACAGCATCTCAGACGGAACATACGTATCCAAGAAGATATCCTTTGGTATCCCTCACTTGGATGAGAAACTAGACGAGGGTGGCATTGCACAGGGTGAGGTCTGTGTGATAGCCGCCCCTACATCCTGCGGAAAATCCCAGTTGGCATTGAACTTTGTTCTTAGGAACTCAATCTCCAGCAGTATCCCATCAGCTATCTTTAGCTTTGAGATGCCAGCACAGCAGTTGACCAAGCGCATGACGCAGACGTGCTCCGCAGTTAATCTAAAGAAGTACGTGGACAAGAGCATCACTCCCCATGAGATGACGCTAGTGGATGACTCCATCGATAAGATTGGTAAAGCTCCCATCTATACAGTTCACCATGTCCGTGGTATCGATGACCTGCGCTCCAAGGCACGATCCCTAAAGCGCAAGCATGGCATAAAAGCAATCGTCGTGGATTACTTGCAGTTGATCCCCTTCAATCCAAACATCAGTAAGCACGAGGGTATCTCACAGGCATCCCATGGCATCAAGCAGATGGCAATGGAGTTAGACGTAGCTGTCATTCTATTAGTTCAAGTCAACAGGACGGGTGCTATGCGGGACACTGGACTTGTGCTCTATGACCTAAAGGACTCTGGTGATATTGAGAATGATGCGGACATCGCTTTGCTAATGTGGCCAAAGGGTGGCAACGCAGATAGCTGCAAGGCAGTGGACTCCAATGGAGTTAGCTACCTAGAGATGGACTACAATGTAGCCAAGAACCGAGAGGGTGAGCGTGACCTAAAGGGACGCTTCAAGTTTATCAATCACATCGGACGCTTTCAGTAGTAAGTACTATGGACATTCAATAGGGCGCACATATTATGGAAGTAAACAATCACCGACGACACTAATGAAAATAAATACACGAAGATACGATAAATACCTGAACGTCGAGATAGAAATCGGCAACACGAAACACGACTTAGGATTTCACGGAGTGGATGAGATTCGGACAATGATGGAAGCCCTTCGGGATGCCAGCGATGAAATGAAAGACGACATCGAACATATCGAGAAATTTTATCCTGTGAACGAAAGAGATATAACATGAGTGAAACGAATTGTAATAATCGAATGGTTCTGTGGCTTCGGCGCAGATACCATAAAATGATGATCTGGCTATATGTGGGCGACCTCGGAGACGCTCACCCGCAAGAAAGAATCAAGGCGTATGACTACGCTAGGAAACACTTTGAGGCAATCGAGCGGCTGGAACATCGCAAGCCACAGAACCACTAATTAACGTGTCGAGGGACGAGATCACCGTTCAATGGCAAGTTCAACAGCCCAGTAGGGCGCACACACTATGACAACTAAGATTACATACGAAGAATACGACATAATGTGGTTTGATCTCCGTGAAGGAAAGATCAGCGAAGAAGAATGGAGAGCGTTCTGCGATGAGCTTTTCGAGCAAGAGCTTGAGCGTAACAAGGACGTGATGATTCGCCTAAAGAATCATAATACACTAACCAATAACACATTATGAATGAACCAAATCAAACTATGGGTATGATTGCCGCTTTACTTGCTTTTGCAGTATTGTTCTTACTGTCTATGCTGGCACTGGCATTCTTGATTGGATGCATTGTACTACCGCACCTCCCTCCAATAGCCCAGTAGGGCGAACACATTATGAACATCATAGAAATCATCCAGTGGGGCTACCTCATTGTTAAGGCCGTCGTCTTTGATCAATTCAACCGAACGTTTATCTTCACATTGTCGCAATGGTAGTATTGAGGATACGACCGTTGAGGATGATCGAATCAAAAGGTAGGTCAGGACTAACCTTCAGCAGCCCATCATTTAATCGTGATGGGTTGCTTTTTGTCCATAACTAGGTGATTTTAGGTGGATGAGCGAAGAACTAGAAGTAGTAGAGGCGGCAAAACCCGCTAGAAAAGCCCCTAATGGTGGCTTAGGACGTCCCAAGGGAACACGCAACAAACTTACCGTGCAGGTGAGGTCGGCCATTGAGGGGGCTCTGAACGCTGGCGACGGTGCAGAGGAGTTCTTCATCAAGCTCAAGCGTGACGATCCTCGGACATTTACCAATGCGGTGGTCAAGCTGCTGCCAGTTCAAGTCGAGGCTGATCTTAAGGGACAGATCGACAACAACGTCACCGTCACCTTTGTGGGTTCTGATCATGGGTAACATCTCAGTCACCGTAAACTTCATCCGCATCCAGAAGGCCAAGGACGACCAGAAGGACGGTTGCATCCTACAGGGTTCCGCTGGTTCCTCTAAGACCTTCAGCGTCATGCAGTGGCTCGCACAGCACGCTAGCAAGACTCCCAATGAGCGGATCTCATGCTATCGGCAGTTCCGTAGCTCGGTCAAGGAGACGCTGGTTGCTGACTTCAAGCGTATCATGTCGGAGGAGGAGGGCATGATGGGCATCTGGGACGACAAGTGCTGGAATGCCAGTGACCTCAAGTATCAGTTCCGTAATGGCTCTGTAATAGCCTTCAATGGCTGCGACAAGGCAGAGAATCGGAAGGGTAAGCGAGATGACATCTCATACATGAACGAGGTGACAGAGGTGAACTACGAGTCATTCAATCAGATTGCAATGCGGACATCCTTCGTCATTGCTGACTTCAACCCCAGCTACGATCACTTCATCTACAGGTTCCGTAACAACCCTGACTACGCCTACCACGACTCTACGTTCCGTGACAACCCTCTGCTGCCTGCTGGTGAGCGCAAGACTATCCTAGGATATGAGCCGACACGGGAGAACATTGAGAAGGGAACAGCGGATGACGCCATGTGGCAGATCTATGGCATGGGTAAGCCTGCTATCCTCAAGGGCCTGATCTTCACTAACTGGACCGAATCCACTGAGTGGCCTGAGCTGGCTGCCTGTGAGCGTCGTGGCTATGGCTGTGACGTCGGATTCGTTGACCCTACGACAGTGATTGAGTGCAGGTTCGCTATGAACACGCTGTATCTGCGTCAACGTGTGTGGGACGTGGGCATGACTGACTTGCCTAACCCTGAGAGTTCCGACTCTTCACTGGTCGAGATGATGGATGAGGTGGGCATACCGAGGGATCAGCCGATCTACGTGGACTGTGCATACCCTCAGACGGTCAAGGCGCTCAAGTCGTATCGTTTCAATGCCATCAGCTGCACCAAGGGCAAGGACTCCATAGCGGAGGGCATACAGCTGCTCAGGCGCTTCAAGATCAAGATACATTCCGACTCACGTCAGCTCATCAAGGAGTTTGCCAGCTACACATGGAAGGTGAACCCACAGGGCATGGTGACTAACACTCCAATCGACAAGTATAACCATGGCATTGATGCGGTCAGATATTGGGCTAAGGCACAGATGCCAGCGGTCGCACTAGGTAACCGTGGTGCAAAGCGTGTGAAGGTAGCTGGTGGAGGCTCACGTCGATTCTAATGAGTGGAGCATACGAGATCTTTCACGCTACTGATGAAGCTACAGTGGACATGGCCTTGGAGCTGGTTGAGGCTGCGTTCCCTGACTGTCATCCGTGGCTGCCTGAGGAGTCGCGTGCAGAGTATGTGCTGCGGTTCGGTGTCTTCCACATCGTGTTCAAGGACGGCCAGTATGTTGGCTTCTTTGCCATTATGACACATGAGGATGGTGCATACATCCATTTCGGCACTACAGGTGGACGCTATGCCATCAAGGACATCCGCTGGTGTCTCCCGAAGGCACAGAGTATAGCAGCTAACAGGTATGGCATTACAGAGCTATTCTGCGAGCTTGCAGGCGGCAGTATAATTCACAAACTTGTCAACAAGTTAGGCTTCACGAGGGAGTCTGCTTTAACCTACAAAATAAAATATCATGGGAAGTAAACCTAAAGCACCTAAAATCAAGCCAATCCCCAAAGCAGTTCCCACCACAACTGAGGAAGATCCAGAGGTAGTGGCAGCTGGCGCGGATGAGCGTCGTCGCCTAGCAGCACAGAAGGGCCGCACTCAATCGGTAACATCGAATCGTTCAACCATCCTCGGATAAACATGGCACAGCTCAAATCAACACCTTATGCGGCATCTGAGGGAACTCAGGATGATCGCGCAGTAAAGATCATAGCGGCGTATGGTGCTGACAAGAGCGCACGAGCTAATGTGGACACGACGTTTCGAGATATCGAGCGTCTAGTCCTTCCGTCGATGAATGGCAGCAACACGGACAACAGGCAGGCAGCTGGTCAAGATCAGCGTCCTGTCAGCTCCGTAGCTACGTCTGAGGCCATCTTGCTTGGCTCCAACCTGTATTCACACAGCTACAGTAACTCGGACCGCAACTTTGCGCTACGTGCTGCATCTGATGACGACCGTGACTCCATGAAGGAGTGGCTACAGACTGCTACAGACAAGATCACGGAGTATATGCAGAACTCCAACTTCGGTCAGGTGTATGGTGAGTTCACACGCATCTGGGCTAACTTCGGCACAGGCATCTGTGGGGTAGAGTTCGACAAGGACACCTCAGAGCTTGTATTCACGTCGATACCGATCACAGCGAACGTATACATCACCGAGAACCACCAAGGGCAGGTGAAGGGCTTCAAGCGCCTTCTACAGCTTACTGCGGATGACGTGGTGGCCATGTTCGGTGAGAGTGCGCTATCTGCTGAAGGCCGCGAGGCTTACGGTGACATTTCCAAGTCAGGGTTGAAGTTCGACTACATTCTATGCGTGTCGGAGAACCCCGACTATGACTACCGACGTGCTGATGCTGAATCAATGCGCTTCCGTAGCGAG
>Ga0206131_10001845_pt1 | contig 26540 bp, 17 predicted proteins | sample Helgoland_Spring_FD_148636 | JGI IMG/M metagenome (GOLD analysis project Ga0206131, IMG submission 148636) | Pelagic subsurface seawater microbial communities from Kabeltonne, Helgoland, North Sea - Helgoland_Spring_Bloom_20160517_1 | ecosystem: Environmental > Aquatic > Marine > Epipelagic ...
ACCAGCGCCTTGCCCCAGCTTTGCACTGTCGAGCACATAGGAACGGAAATGCACCCGTGTCCGGTCCTTGGCCAGCGGCTCCACGAGGTTGACGGACAGCCCCCATGGATAGAAGTTGAACATGAGGTTGGGAAAGACCCAGAAATAGAAGGCGGCGATGGCCTGCCCTTGCTCGGGATGGCCCTCGGGCAGCTCAAAAGCATCCTCCTGACCCCTTGCATGGGCGATTTGCAAGTTGCAGTGGTCGAACAGCACCGTGGTGTACTGGTCGTAGTCGACCGCTGCATTCAGGTCGGGGTGGACGAAGGGGATGTGAAATCCCTCGAGGTAGTTGTCGCAATACAGGGCCCAATGGCCGGCCACCTCAAAAGTGCGGTCGCGCTCGGGGTCGTGTTGGAAATCGCCGAGGGGCAGAAAACCTACGCGCTCTTCCATCGCCTCGAAGACGCCCTCCAAAGGGAAAGCCGGTTCAAGCGCCGTGAACAGATGTCCGGCCCACTGTTTCAGGTCAAACCGCTTCAGGTGGTCGCAAGGGCGGGGAAATCCTGCCACGTCATCGAATTCCGGCATGGAGCGGAAGGTGCCGTCCAAGTCGAACCGCCGGCCATGATAGCCACACATAAGCTGGCGAGCCTTGCCCGGCTCGGCCACCAGAAGGTTGCCGCGGTGGGTGCAGACATTGGACAGGCAGCGCACCTCACCGTCCGGTTGGCGGCTGAGCAGCAACGGCTCATCGATCATGCCGCCGAGCAACGTTATGGGAGCTACGGAACCGTTTTGGGGAAGCTGTGTGGGCGCGTGGCCGACCCATTGCCAGCTCTTGGAGAACACAAGGTCTTTGGACGCCGCAAACACGTCGTCCCGGGTGTAGAACTCAGCGGGCAAGGTCTCCGCCTTGCGAATGTCAGGATCGATGTGGAATGTTGTCATGGGCGGCTTCGGAGCGAGGTTCTGGCGGCGTAGAGTGCAAGGCCGAAGCCGAACAGGAGTCCTCCGTACAGCAATACCTCACTTCCACAGCCGAAAATAACCCAGGCACAAAAGGCCACAGTGACCATGCCAAGCGAACGCCCCCATGCCCCTTCCTCACGTCCGCGCAAAAGACGACGCAACGCCAGCCCAGAAAGGAGATAAGGCACCAAAGCTGACAGCGTGGAAAGGGTCATCATAAAGGTGAACGTCTCGACCAGTGAGTCCGAAAATTTCAGGAGAAGCACGGCACATGCAAGCACAGAAGAAAGCACGATGCCCAACCACGGAATACCCGCCCGGTTGCGGCGGGCAAAGACCGCAGGGAACAGGCCATCATCTGCTGCCGCCATCGGAAATTCACCTTGAATAAAAAGCCAACCGTTCAAGGCACCCAGAGTCGCCATGACGGCTGCCCCTGCCATGATCGGGCGGGCCGCCTCTCCCCAGAATGCACCAGCAGCCTCTGCAAATGGAGCGCTCGAATCCATCAACAAAACAGGGGGAATCGCCCCCATGATCGCAACAGAACCTAAGAGGTAGACCACCACCGTCAGCATTGTTCCCAGCATACTAGCACGGCCCACATTGCGGTCGGGATTGCGCAACCGTCCGCTCGAGATGGCCGCGGATTCTACACCAAGGAAGGCAAACAACGTCAAGGTCGTCGCAGCCGTGACCGCGCCGAATGCACTGCCTTCATAAGACCCGTCAGCCCAGAGGTTGGACATTTCAATAAAGGGCAGCCCGAGCAACCCGACGGCCATCAGCGGCAACACCTTGAGCACGGTGGTGACGGTCTGTACAGCTAAAACTTGGCGCACTCCTGCCCCATTAATCGCCGTGAAAACGAGAATGAGCCCTACACCCGCAGCCGCTGCGAGGGCGGCACTTTCTGATAAGGCGGGAAAGAACACCGCCAAGTAGCCCACCGCCGCCACTGCAATGGCCGCATTCGTGCACCAGATGGAAACCCAGTAGCCCCAGGCTACCGCAAAACCCGGCAGGTCACCAAATGCCCGCCGCACGTATGAATAAGGCCCTCCGGGTGCATGCGGTTGTACCGTCGCGAGTTGCCGGAAAACGGCCGCCAACAGGATGGCACCAACCGAAGCCATGGCCCAGCCGATCAACCCCCAGCGACCGTAAACAGCCAAACCTGCGGGGAGCAGGAAGATCCCCGAGCCAATCATGTTGCCCGCAACGAGTGCTGTGCCCGCTCCGAGTCCCAATTTGCGCATGCCGCAGGTTACGAAGGAATCCAGCGATCAACGGAGCACGTTGACCGTTCCGCAAAATTGACGGGGGCCATCGCATTGGAAGGACTTGGGCCAGTCCATGTCGGGAGTGTCACCCACAAGCGTCAGGCGCAACAGCCAATTGTACACCCCATCGCCAAGAAAGCGGTCGCCTTGGACGGTTTCGCCTGGTCCCCGGTGGTCCGCAATCCAAGGCTCATCAGGATCTTGAGAGTAAAACACCTGATTGCCCCAGCGGTCAAACACCCAGAACTCGTACTTCCGAATCAAGGACCAACCGCGTATCACAGGAACGAAAGCATCGTTGATCCCATCAAACACACCATTGGTAGCTGGCGTAAAAGCGGTAGGTACCCAGACTTGGATGTCATCCTCAATGGTGATCCGCTCTACCTCCAAATCGGTACATCCGAATTGGGTCTGCGTCTCCAAACTCACCACATACTCCCCAGAACCCGGGAAGGTGTGGTAGAGTGACCGGTCAAAAGACCCATTGCCATCGCCAAAATTCCACGTGTAAAACATCGCCGTGGTGTCATAAGGCGAGAATGAAAACGTCGTGTTGTCCAAGCCGGACCCCACCGCACCCAAATTGAAGTCCGCCGAAGGCAAGGGGTGGACCACAAAAGGGTCCAAGGTCAACGTGTCCCGACAGCCATCCGGAGAAACCGCCACGACCATGCCAGGGTAAGCGCCCGGTTCAGTCAAGACGAGCCCCTCCTCAGGGATATCACCGGTATACACTGAGGTATCGACCACCAACACCGTCATGGCCGCATTGACACTCCAGTCCTCGAAATTCACCACGTGGGGCACACAGCCCGAATCGGGGAACGCCACCACCGCCGCTTCCGCTGGAACATATACGTCGAAGACCCCCTGGGCTGTATCGCTGCAAGCGTAGTCATTGGAAGCCACCAAGGTGATGTCATAGGCACCCGGTTCCTGTAACGTCCAATTGGGGACAATGCCCAAGTAAGGAGGCGCTGCATCCAAGCCGAGGTCATCTTCGATGTACCACTGCCCCACAATGGCGCCCAGAGAACCATTGGCCAACGTTACAGCCGCAGGAGCACCACAGTGTGCCTCCTCTAACAGTGTAAATGCCGCATCTGGAGTCGGGAGCACAGTGACAGAAATGGAGTCTTGCGCGCCGCACAACTGGTCGCTCTCGGCGGCATAGTGCACGACAAACTGAAGGATGCTGTCCGTAGAATTGACCAAGGTGTGCGTGGGAGTGGAGCCCAAAGCCGGGGGCGAACCATCTCCAAAGGAAAACTGATGAAACAGGGCGCCGGTGCTTTGGTTGGTCACCTCCACCGTCAGCGGACTGCAGCCCGCTGCTGGCTCAGGATACCAATCCAAATCAGGCGCTGGAAACACCGTCACTTGCACAGAGTCCACATTGGCACAACCACTGAATGCACCCTCGGTCTCAAAGACCGCAGTAAAGGTCCCCGGCTCGTAAAACGTATGTTCCACAGACAGACCAATGCCGAGGCCGCCATCAGAAAAGGACCACGCCGCCCATCCAGGGTTTTCAGTCAGAGCAGTCAGTGTTGTGGGGGCATCCTCGCAGGCAAAAACATCGACTCCGCTGAGGTTGATGGTCGGCGGAGCGTAGACTTCCACCTCTTGCTCGAGCGTATCGAAACTGCAACCGTTGGTCGCCACCTGCCTGATGGTAAAGGTGCCCGGGTCGGGCATGGTCAAAGAGGCCACAGGGTCATTGGAGAACCCAAATCCGCCAAAGTCAAAGACACTTTGGGTCGCCCCTACACTCTCATCCACCGCCGTCAGCGTCAAGGGTGGACATCCCGCACTCTGACTGAGCGTAAAAAATGCCGTAATGCTGTTGGGCAAAATGGTCAAGCTGACCGTAGTATCGTGGGTGCCACACTGGTTGGTACCGCTCAATGTGATGGGGTAGGTCGTCACCGGACCGGTTGGATCATAAAATGGCGGCACAGGGTCTTCGCCGTCTTGAAGCGGCCCCACAGCCCAATCCCACTGGGTCACATCGGGCGCCCCCAGACTGTTGTTGACCACCGTAGGCTGAAAGGGCGCGCAAGCGGTGTCCTCGAGCAAGGCAAACCGCATCAAGGGCTCGGTCAACACCATCAAAGTATCCTGCAAAATAGCCGTGCCGCAGAGGTTGGTGACCTCAAGGGACATGGTCTCTTGGTAGGTCGTGTCGTCCTGCACAAACACCACAAATGGCGGCAGAGGGTCAGACCATACCGAATCCTGAAGGGTCCATTGAGCTGTACCATAAGGGGCGTAAGACAAGTCCGTGACTTGCACCGGAAGCGGAGTGCATCCCTCGTCTGTATCCAGAGCGAAGTCTGCAATGGGAGGCCCCACTACCTCCACATCCTGGCTGTATACACTTTCGCATCCATAGGCACTGGCTACCTCCAATGAAACCGCATACAACCCCGTATCTGGATAGGTGTAATTGGGCTCAAACCCCACTTCACCGGCTCCATTTCCAAACTGCCAATCAAAAAAGACCCCATCACTGCTGATGTTGGACCAAGGTGCGTTGTCGTTGTCGCAGATGACAGAAGGGAGCGCAAACTGCGCCCATGGAAGGGGCCGCACTTCTACCGTGTAGTTCGCCGACCCCGCACAAAAATTGCCATCCAGCACCTCAACGGTAACCACAAAGGATCCTGTGCCCGCGTCCGCCGCAAACAACGCCGAGTCTGCCCCGGACAGCGGGTTCAATACTTCGACGCCCGACCAGGTGAAAAACAAAGGGTCTGCACCAACATCATCGTACGCGTGCAAAAACAAGCTGTCAGACAAGCAAAGGTCAGCGGTCGCTCCTGCCACAGATTCCATGATCTGCGGTTCAGGCAGGGGCAACACCGTCCAGGCCACCTCATCGTCGGTTTCACAGCTGTTGACACCGTAGTGATAGACCCAGGCATGGTCTCCCGCATTCAAACTGGCCACATCCACCACGCCCCCGATGTCATCCGCCAAGGCCGGCCCGGTCCAGGAGCCCCCGGGAGGATAGAACAGCTCCAACTGCACTTGACCCGCATCGGCACACAGCAACTGGTCATAGCCTGCATCGGCCGTATCGGGCTCTACCACGGTCACCCCCATCGAATCCACAGAAGTGCACCCGTTGACATCGGTATAGGTGTACAAGACGGTGTGAAAACCCTCCCCTACGGCACCGGGATCGAATCCCCCCACGGGGTTGGTGATGCCTGCCCCTGCCCACGTTCCTCCCGGAGGGAAAGCAGAAGGCAATACCTCTTCGAAAGTCTGGTTGCAATACGGTGGACTGGGTGCGATCAGATCCAATTCAGGCAACTCAAACACATCGGTTACCCACGTGTAACTGCGGGTGCAACCGGCGGCATTGGTCGCGAGCACCGAAACGGGAAACACACCTTCCACCGCCTCCAACACGAGCGGCACATCCCCATCTCCGCCAGGCAAAGTCTGCCATTCGAGATCGGCCCCCTCCGGCTCTGTGGCCGTAAAAGTGAGGGCGTCCCCTACACAAGCTGATCCGGGCCCCACCACTTCTGGGTCGGGTGAATCGGTGACTTCAATGTCCAAAGTAGCGGCATTCACACATCCAAAAACATCGGTGCCCGTGACTTCGATGCTTACATCAAACTCGGTCACCACCCCCACCGTATCCCAGTAAAGCTGCTCGCTCACGATCGCCCCCGCCTCCGTCCAGACGTAATTCAGCGCTCCTGTGGCTTCTACCGTGACGGTATCTCCCTGACATACCTGTGCCGGCGCTACAAAATCCAGTGCGGGCAAGGGCAGCACTTCCACCATCTCCGTATCCGTGTCCGTGCCACAATAGTTTTCCAAGAGCACAGAGACCTCGTAGGTGCCCGCCGTATCGAATACATGATAGAGGGCGTTGGTACTGCTGCTCACCTCTTCCCCCTCCACGGACCAACCGAAATCGAGGATCCCTCCAATGCCTTCGAGGTAATCGTTCCACTGAAATTGGACACCATCACCTGCACACACATTGCCGGACTGGGAGAAATTCACCACAGGAGGTTCGGTCACCGTGATCGTCCATGTCTCGGAGGCCGTCACGCAATCATACCGGGCTGGACCCGGCAGTCCAATCTCCAGGGTCACCGTATAAATGCCATCATTGAGAAAGGTCACCCCGTCCCCTGCAGACTCCCAGTCTGGGTCGAATCCACCGCTGGTGCCTGAAACGAACCACCGCACATCCCACTCGCCGCAGAGTTCTGGCTCGGGCGTCAAGTTTTCCCACGCGATGGTAAGCGGGGTGCAACCGGACAAGGGAGCCAACGTGCCAATGGCCTCAGCAGGGTCTGGGTAAACGCAGACCGGAATAGCGCCTGTGGAGTCCTGACAATTGGGATGGGACTCGGTGAAATACACGGTATACTCTCCCACCTCGGGGAATACCGGGGCAATCTGAAAGTCCGTGCTGCTGGAAGGCGCCGGCAGGTCCTGTCCTTGCTCGGGGACAATGTTCCATTCACCATAGGCAGGCACACAGTAGGTGGGGGTGGCGATCAAGCCGCTGCCGAGGGCCTCATACAGAAAGGTCGGTCCGGCACAGACACTTCCGATGCCAAACATGTCCGGCGCAGGGCTTTGGTGAATGCGGATGGGCTCCACAATGTTGGTGGCATTGCCACAGAGGTTGTTGGCACTGAGCGTGACCGCAAAGGCATTGGCCTCGCCGCCAGGCGTATTGGAGAAGCAACTGCTGGACCCATAGGTATGGCTGACCTCGTTGGGGGGCGGGTGGCTAAAAGACGCGGTATTGCCATCCCCAAAGGAGACCGAATACACCGTACCAGGCAAGTTGTTGTCTGTTTCTAGAATGGGAAAGGTCAATGCATAAGGGCTGCATACGGTTACACTGTTCCCTGGCAAAGCAGAACCTATGGTGGGGTTGGTCCCTACGAAGAGGCTGTCTGTCGCAACGGAAACGCACCCATTGCTTCCGCTGGCAACGATGGTGATGCCGTACAACCCTAAAGCGGGATACGTGGTCCCCACCGTATCCAAAACGGGATTGAAGGCATTGACCAAGGTGTCGCTCCCATTGCCCCAATCCACCTGCCAAGCGTCAACACCAGCACCTGAAAAAGTGGTGGCTGGAAGAGCAAAAGCAGGAAATCCGTCTTGGCCCAGGCAAATCGCCGACAGGTCTGGTAGGCCGGGATCGGGCAGCGCCAGCACCGTCACTGTCTGGGCAGATGTGCACCCCGCAGCCCCACCGGGACCTCCCGCTCCGCCCTGGACCGTCAAAGTCACCGTAAAATCGATGAAACCCACGCCTACAGCTCCTTGAAACACATGCTCTGGCTGAAATTCTGATGAGGTGACACCGTCTCCGAAGTCCCACGTGTAGGTCAGGCCTGCATCGGGAGCTGTCACATCAAAAGAAACAGGAAGATCAGCACATTGGCCCGCCTCCAACACCGTGAAATCGGCCACAGCACCGCAGGGCGATTGTCCTTGAACCTGCAGCACCATCCCCCACCACATCGTGGTCAAGCAAACAGCAACAATTCGGGACATGAACAAGGACATGGGCCCACAAAATTATCGGAGAACAAACCAACGGCCACTATTTCAACAAACTAAAGGCACAAATCACCGCAGAAACATGGCATTCAACAGCCCTCAGACCATGGACCGGACCCACTGCGCTACTCCCACGGTAGCCGGAGCCACAATGAAGTCATGAATCCTGTCTTCAAAACCCTGGATGGCCTCAGGATCTGGATTGACCATGGCGACCCGACAATCCGGTGGCGCATAGTGAACAAGGCCCGCCGCTGGATAGACCTGCATGGAAGTCCCTACCACGAGCAAAACTTCGGCCTGAGCCACAGTCTCAGCGGCGCGTTCCATCATCGGAACGGCCTCCCCAAACCACACCACATGGGGGCGCCACTGCACCCCTCTGCCATCGACATCACCCAAGGCGATATCCGGCCCAGGGACCGCTGCACTGCCCACCTGTTCCAATCCCACCGCATCCACACCGGGATGGTCCTCAGGCCGCACCTTGCGCAGCTCTCCGTGCAAGTGCAAGACCTGCGTACTGCCCGCCCGCTCATGGAGGTCGTCCACATTTTGGGTCACGATGCGCACATCGAAAAACTCCTCCAGGCCAACCAAGGCCAAGTGGGCGGCATTGGGTTCCACAGCAGCGAGTTGGGCCCTTCGCTTGTTGTAGAAATCGAGGACCAAAGCCGGGTTCGCAGACCAAGCCTCTGGCGTTGCGACTTCCATCACATTGTAACCCTCCCATAGGCCACCGCTGTCTCGAAATGTCTTGAGCCCGCTTTCCCGGCTGACTCCCGCTCCGGATAGCACCACCAATACTGGCTTGTCCCCACGCTGTTCCATGCCCCAAGGTCGCCTTCAATCTTCACTCCATTCAGAGGGGCTTTAGAAAGCGACGAGGCCCCAATTCTCATGGTCGGTCTGTTGGAAAGGTGCCAACCGAAGCCGCAAAGCCTGAGCGGTCTCAGGTAGCTTGGACGAGAGCAAAACCAAACATGGACACACCACACTCCTCCAACTCGGTCATTCCACATCAGCTCGTGCGCTACGCCATTTTGATGTTTTGGTCGATTTTCTGGCTCTTCAACCTTCTCGACAAGGTGATCGGAGGCGCGCACTTCCTATGGGTGGGCCGCGACCGGTTTGCCCAATTCCAGAAATACTTCGCATCCACTGGGCTCGACTCACCCCACATCGCCAATGCAGCCCTCGCTGTAGCCGGTGCTTTGGAGGCTTTTGCGTTTGTGTTTTTTGCTGGAGCGCTGATTTTTGAAATACAGAAAAGCCGCGAAACCGCGCGAAGGTGGTGCTTCATTGGCACCCTCTTGACCCTGGCCACCTTCACCTTCTTTTCTCTCGGGGACCATTGGTTTGGCGACCGGTTTGAACTGCTTGAGCACACCTTGTTTTGGTTTATCTCATTGGCCTCTTACTTGGTGTTTACCCACCTCAATGAGACGGACCAAGGGGAAGCCGGCGAAGCCTGGCCACGCCGCCAGGTCACCACTGCTGCGGTGGTATCCACAGTATTGGTCATTGCCACCAGCACCGCCATATTCCAGCACAACACCACAGATTTCCAACTGCGCAGCGCGCCAGTAACCGCTGAAGAAGTGGGTGAGAATATCTACAAGGTGGCTTTTCCTTTTCTCGGTGGAAGCACCGTTTTCGAAAGATCCCTCGCGCAATTCAAGGAAAACCATCCGCGCAAAACCATCCAGCACATCTACACCGTGCCCAAGCCCCTGCGGCTTAAAAAGGCCGATGCTTTGATCTTTTACATCATGACAGAAGACCAACCATGAACGAGAAATCCATCCTTCGGCTCTTTATCCTGATTTTCTGGACCTTTTTCTGGGGGTTGAGCGTCACCGATAAGATCATCCCCGACGTACAGTTTCTGTGGGTGGGCAAAGACTTTTTCGCCCTCTTCATCAAGTTCTTTGGTTCCCTCGGACTCAAAGACCCCCTGTTCGCCACTTTCGCATTGGCCGGTGTATCCGGTTTGGAGGCATTGAATTTCGCCTTGTACCTGACCGCCACCTTGAGCTTCTTCAAGGCCAGCGACACCGTCACCGACAAATGGTTCTTTCGGGCCATCCTTTCCTCTATGGTCCTGTTCAGCCTGTTTTCAATCGCAGACCAGGTCTTCGGGGACCGTTTTCAGTTGCTCGAGCACGGACTGTTCTGGCTCATTCTGCTCGCCTCATGGATCACCTTCAAAAACGTCTCCATCCCCCAAGGGGAACCCTACACATGGCAGGCTACTCCTGCCACAAAAAGGGCCATTCTCGCTGGAACGGCGCTCACCATCATCACAGCATGGTCAGTGTGGGATTTCTCAGATGACACATTTGCCAATGTCGACCGCCCCGTGATGGGCACTGAAGTGGTCGAGGGCATCTACAAGTTCGACTTCCCCTTCCTGGCGGACAAAGTTGTGTGGGAGCATACCGTCAACGCCTTTAAAGCGGAACACCCCGACCTGAGCATAGACTACATCTACACAGGACCTTCAGAGCTCAACTCAAAGAAGAAGACACACCTGCTCTTGTACATTTTCACCCAGCCCAGGGCGTCAAGCTTAGGGGCATCCTAAGGGCTTCAAACGGACCTGGCACTTCAACGGTTGTGCCCAGAAATAGAAATGCCCACCTCAATGAGATGGGCATTTCTGATATAAAGAGCCTTTTGGAATAAAGGCGATTTCTATCAAGGAGTTGAAAAAAGACCGCGAGATCCTACGTGAGAAACCAACCGACCCTGACAAGAACATTTACTACAAGCCCACTCCGCTTGTCGTATTCAATGCCTGTTCAACATGAACTGGATTGCCCTCGACCACTGAGTTGCCATAAAGCAGCCTCAGACGTAGTAGGAATGCACCTACAAGATAGTGCCGTTTGTCTGACATCCCAAATTTCACCCGCACAAATCAGGCGATCCACACCGGTAATCAATTCAAGTCAAGGGGCAATTGAACCTCTGCACCGGCGCCCATTGCGCGCCAGTCATCCTCTGAAACATCTGAATTCGCCTTGCGAATGGCCTCATAATTCTCGGCCCCAAAAACAGCCGTCAATTCACCCCAGACCGTCTGGTCCGAATTCTTCATGATGTAGGTATTGGCCTCCTCTGATTCAACTTCTCCTCCACCCATCTCTTCGTTGTCCACGGCAGTTTCGTCCCCCCCGTTCGTGTCAAGGTCAAGGTCAATCTCTACCGACAAGTCGGGCCAAAAGTCCGACAGGTTCAATTCAAACATCTCTTCAATTTCGATCTCCGAAGACCCCCAAACATTCATGGGCACCAACACACCTCCCAAGGCCACCAAAACCGAGAGCGCCGAAGAAACCAAAAAGGGAATCACAACAGGACCGGTCAAGCCGAGCAACAAGAACCCCAGCAGCGGCTGGTTGTCGTTCTCCTTCCGAACAGCCCTTATTTCGCTGGCGAAATAATAATCGCCTCCGTCGGTAAGGCGCACCAAGGTCTGAATGAGACGGGCCAAATAAGCCATCAAAGTGGACAACGCCGCTCCCGCCAGAAGGGCAAGGGCCAACACCCCCAACAAGAAAGTGGCGATGCGCAGCGGCCTTGAAGCCTCAGTCTCTGCCGGCAAACTCTGAAGCAAATCCAAGCGAGGTCCCGTTGAAGCGGCATCCGCGGCAGCATCCTCTTCAAGGCGCAACAACGCTTCATCCGCCTGTGCCAGGAGAGATTCCAATTCATCCAACCTGCTCATTCCACTGTAGCTCAGTGCTGCACCGTCTCCATCTACAGATTCTCCGCCACGGGAAACGGTCCTGTAATCACCGTCATGGCTCCACACCACCAAGGCACTCGACGCATTGGTCTCAGCAACACGAGAGCGCGGTGCGGCCAAACTTGGCTGCACACTTCGCCAGGTGCTGACCGGCTCGGTTTCTTGCTCTCCCCGATAAGCACGAACACGGTATACGTATGAGGTATCGCGAACCGCCTCGTCTACATAGCTGGTGGTGTTGGCAGGAAGCCGAACCATCTCCGACCAGCTGTCGCCTCCATAACTCCGCTCAACAACGAACCCTTCCTCATTCCAGTCGCGGTCATTCCAATTCAACACGACACGGAAATTGCCTTCTGCTTTGGCACGGACCGATGCCGGACCAATGATGTCTGCGCTTCGCGTTACGGCGAAGGTGACATTTCCTGGCCCGCTGCCCCCTTTCCGGTTGCTGGCTGTCACACGGTATTGATACGACTCGCCCGACGCAAGCCCATTGTCAACATAGCCTGACTGCACCATTCCATCGGCTACAACAGACCACGTCTCCCCAGCATCACTGCTCCGTTCCACTTTGTATGTGGACCTTTCGTCCCGCTCAAGGGCGATGTCTGCGCGCAAAAGGGCCGCTTCTTCTTGCAACTCTGCCGTGCGTTCAGAACGCATGGACTGGCGTGCCTCATAGGCCGCGCGCATCTCCTCATGCATGGAAGAATAATCTACCGTTTGAATGCCCGACATCGCAGCCTCAGGTGACTCCAAGAGGTTCAGCGGAAAGGCGGTCAAATAGTCAATTTGTGCCCCCCGTTTTTGCACCGATGGCTGGTCCTGAATGGCCCCACTCCACGCGGCAAAGTCTGCTTCAGAATTGGCCAGTGTTTCATCGATGGTTGCCGCTTTATCAGCAACAACACCTGCCATATTATCCAAGGCTGCATTCTTCAATTCATAGGTGCCGTAAAACGCACCAAGCACCACCACCACAGGCAGCAATGCCACCAACGCACCCAAAACAGATCCAGGCACCAAGCCCACCAACACCTTCAAAAAGCTGTCACGCCCCATTTTGATGAGGCTCAGCATTTCATCCAAAGGGCTTTCTTCTCGGCCATCCAATACATACGAGGGCAATACCACCAACGACAGCACCAGAACCAGCGCGACACCTATACCCACGGCTGTCGCTGCGTGAGCACCCGTGATGAGCACTCCCAAAATCAAATAACCCGCAGTAGGAATGGCACCAGAATAAGCAATCAGGTAAACGAGCACCAAAACCGCTGCCGCTGCCGATACGTATTTCATGCCCAACTGGGCTGTCCTCATGCCCACGGCACGGTGTGCCTCCATCTTCTTTCCTTCTCCATCTTCATGCTCACGCATTGAAGCCAAAACGCCCAAGCCCCATAGGAAAGGCACTTCGGCCAACAGCACACACAAGAAAAGCAAGAGGTCCTGATCGGCCCAAGTTGCTCCCCAATAACCAATACCTACGATGGCGCTTACCAAGGTCATCGACAGCCATCCAATCCTCATTCCCGCTCTTCCAAAACTGCCTTTGACCTCGTGATAACCCGCCTTGTATATGCGCCAAGGCCACACGATCACGTAATGCCACAAGATTTTCCAGAGCAACACAACAGGGGTCACAATGACGTTCCGCCAATACCACATAAACCCCTTGTTCCAAAGCCAAAGCACGACGCCCACCATCCAGCGCACCAACCTCACCGCCCACTCAAACAAGACCATCACCGCGTAAGCAGCCGTCGCCACAACATTGTAGACAAATGCCAAGGGAGCCACCAACAAGAAAAGCGGCGTCCAGTACCCCTTCAGCTTGACTGAAAAGTTCTTGAAATCCAATGCCCACGCTACTTTTTCATCCCTGTAGGATTGAAAGACCATTCCTAAGACGGTCAACAACAGAACAGTGGGGGCCCACATTAACACAACATTCATCTGATCAATCTTTATCCGCTCATATTCCGAATTAATCCCAAATGGGGTGCAATTCACTTATGAACAGCCGTTTACATGCCCGATCAACCGGCCACACAAACATGTTTCATGGTACACATAAGCATACACACATGAAAAATATCCCCATTCAACCACCAAAAATCCCGGGGCAACACGGCAGCCAAAACACAGGTTGTCAATCGATTGTGCCTAATCATTCAACAAAACTGAAGGGCCGCACCCGACCCTCTCCTTCTCATTTCGACAATTCAAGGCGAAACAAGAGGTTTACCACTTCTCTGTAGCCCACTTGCGCCTGACTACATTCGCATTCGATATGGCCAAGAAGAAGATCATCAACCGCGCCTCGGAGCAATTCCTGGAGGCTTATCTGAACAACCCCTCCCCCACCGGATTCGAGAGTGCCGGCCAAAAAATGTGGTTGGACTACATCAATCCATACATCGACGAGCATATCGTAGACACTTATGGAACGGTCGTAGGGGTCATCAATCCCAAAGCGGAATACAAAGTCGTCATCGAAGCCCATGCCGACGAGATCAGCTGGTTTGTGCATTACATCACCAACGATGGATTCATCTACCTGCGGCGCAATGGTGGCAGCGACCACCAAATTGCCCCCTCAAAGCGGGTCGACATCCACACCAAAGACGGCACCGTCAAGGCCGTATTTGGTTGGCCCGCGATCCACACCCGCACAGCGGGAAAAGAGGCAGCACCCACCCTCAAAAACATCTTCCTTGACGTCGGCGCCAAGGACAAAGCCGAAGTAGAAAAAATGGGCATCCACGTGGGGTGTGTCGTCACCTATGAAGACACCTTTATGATCCTCAACAAGCAATGGTATGTAGGCCGTGCTCTGGACAACCGAGCAGGGGGCTTCATGATCGCTGAGGTGGCGCGCATGTTGAAGGAAAACAAAGTGGACCTTCCCTTCGGACTCTACATCACCAACAGCGTGCAAGAAGAAATCGGACTGCGCGGAGCCCAGATGATCGCAGAGCGCATCCAACCTGATGTGGCCATCGTCACTGACGTCACCCATTGCACGCACACCCCGATGATGAACAAGATTGACCAAGGCGATGTAGCGGCTGGAAAGGGCCCGGGGGTCACCTACGGACCAGCGGTTCAAAACAACCTGCTTCAGCGCATCATCGACACCGCCGAGGAAAAGAAGATTCCACTGCAACGCATGGCCGCCAGTCGCTTCACCGGAACCGACACTGATGCCTTTGCTTACTCCAACAAAGGCGTGCCCAGCGCACTGATTTCCCTGCCTTTGCGCTATATGCACACCACCGTAGAAATGGTACACAAACAGGACGTAGAAGACTGCATTCGCCTCATCTACGACACCTTGCTGAACATCCAGCCCGGCGAAGACTTCAAGTACCTCTGAGCCTTAGGCTTTGTGATTCAGGGCGTGAAGCGCCCACCTTTCGTGGATGAGTGGAGCAGAAGGACAGGCTTGAGGTGTGCTTTAGCCACCTACCTGCTCCATCCATCCGCGGAGTTGGTGAATGTCCAACGGCTTGGGGAGCAAAGCCTCGACGATGGGATGGCCTTCCGCACGACTCAGTTCGTCGGGATCCAACGTTGCGCTGAGCATGAATACTGTAAGCTTGGACAAGGCTGATACCGGGTAGAGCTCCATGCGCTCCAGAACGCCAAACCCATCCAAGCCTGGCATTCGAATGTCCAGCAGCACGACCACCCCCGCATGTTCTAAGGCAGACCCCGGCTTCAAATCGTTCTCCTCCACACCTGCTTCGGCAGCCAGTGCTTCGAGAAAAGTGGGACCGTCTTTAAATTTCCGTACCGCTCCCCCGAAGGCAGCCTCGACCAAACGACCATTGACTACACGGTCAATCTCATTGTCGTCTACAAGCCAGAACTCTCGGGAATTAGACATTCGGGGTAAATATTCTGTTTTTATTTTTAAAAAATCGTAAGAAACATCCTGTGTTCAGAGGCGCGTTCATTGACCCGTTCGACTCATCCACTGCGCATAACGCTGACGTTCCTGTAGCACTTCATCTTTCATGGCAATCAAAGCCTGCTGCACCTCCGAAGCAGCCTCCGGCGTCCCTGCTTCAAGTGCCCCTCCAAGCCCCCCCACTTGGCCTGCTATTTTGTCCAATAACGCCAGCACCTCGGTTCCTTGTTCGGCATTCTGAACCCTTGAGCGGTTCAAGTAAAAGCCCGAACGTATGACATTGCGCAATTCCTCCTCGTTCCATGGCTTCGACACAAAGCGGTACACCTGCCCTTTGTTGATGGCGTCAACCACAGCATCTGTATCGGCATAACCGGTCACCAGCACCCTGCTCACATCGGGATGGTCGGGCATGATCAGTTCAAAAAACTCCACACCACTGATGCGCGGCATGCGCTGGTCGCTCAGGACCACATGAAAATCATGCTCATCCAACAAGCGCACCGCCTGGTGAGGCTCCAAACAGGTGTGGACCTCAAATTCCCTGCGAAACGCCGCCTTAAAGGAGAACAGGTTGGCCTCCTCATCATCGAGGTAGAGGACACGAATGATTTCTTCAGCCATGATGCAATGCGTCTAAAAGTGTCATGCCGCTTCATTTTCTGTTTGAGCCTCTTCGCCGCTTTTGGCATCCAAAGCAAACAACAACTGAAACTCAGTTCCCTCACCAACAGCGCTTTTGACCGCCACCTCAGCGCCGTGGTCATCCAATATTCCCTTCACGATGCTCAAGCCCAATCCCGTCCCCTTCCCCACATCTTTGGTGGTGTAAAAGGGATCGAAAATCCGCTGCCTCGTGGATTCATCCATGCCTGTTCCATTGTCTCGGATCAGCACCTGAAGGGCCTCCAGTCGTCCTGCGCCATCCTTGACACCCGTCAAGCCCACCTCGACCTTGCGCGCTTCAACTTCCTGCCAACGTGATTCAGTCGCCTGCACCGCATTGACAATGATGTTCATGAACACCTGACTCAGCTTGCCACTTTGACACCACAGCGGCGGTAGGCCCTCCTCCAACTGAACCTCCAAGCCCGCCTTGCTTCGGGCCCGGTCACCCAAAACCGTAATGGAGGCCTCGAGCAATTCGCCCAAAGAGGCCGCCACCAAGCTGTCCCCGTCCATTCGACCAAAGACGCGCAAGCCCCCTACAATGTGTGCGGTGCGGTCCGCACCATCCAAGATGCCTTGAATCAATTGCCGGCTCTCTTCAATCAAAAAGCCGAGGTCAAGGGATCGGGACAACTCCTGGGCTTTTGCCACAAGTTGCATCGCACCAGGGTCACCTTTACTCAGCGCCGACAAAGATTGGACGTGCGCATCAATGACTTCAATGAGCTCCTCCAAGTCCCGCCTCAAAGACGTAGCATTGGACTGCACATAGTTGATGGGATTGTTCAGCTCGTGCGCAATGCCCGCGGTCATTTGTCCCAGCGAGGCCAGCTTTTCGGTCTGGATCAATTGATCCTGCGCACCCTGAAGCTCCTCCAAAGCACCAGACAATCCATTGTTTGCCTTGGCCAAAGCGTCGGTGCGTTCCCGGACCCTGGCCTCCAGTTCCGCATTCTGCTCTTTTACAATCCGCTCGTTTTCCAAGGAAGCAGCCAGCGCCTTGGCATTGGCTTCATCGCTGGACCGCTTGAGGATGTTGATTCGATTGCCCAAAGCAAAACTCAACAGGAGCATTTCCAATACCGTACCAATGGGCAACAAAGCAGCGGCCATTGGCGTTGATGACACCACCCCAAAATCGCGCAACGCCTGCATGGTCACAGCGACCAAAAAGATGCTCCATGCCACAAAATACCACGGCGCTGAAGGGTTGCCCTTTCGCCAGCTTACAATGGAAAGAACCATCATGGCCGGAGCCGAAAGCGCCCCCAAATTCACCAGATTGTAAGCCAAAGACGGCATGCCCAGAAATGCGGAACCCAGCGCAACTGCATAGACTCCCAGCAAAACCTGAATGAGCCTGTTCCACTTTGGGGTGTACCTGCGGACCTCGAGAAAGTGCCGCGCAAAAACCAAAGAGGCCAACCCACTTGAAGCCCCCATCACCGTGAGGCCATTCACTGCCATCCAAGGTGACCACCCCCAAATCAAACGGTCGTAGCCATTAAATCCCCACTGGACCAACCCAATGGTAATGACCACGAAGAGGTAACTGAAATAGGCGCGCTGACCTGTGCTAAAGGCCAAGAAGGTGTTGTAAATCAGGATGGCCAATACCATCCCCGAATAAATCGCGACCGCCAAATCCCGGCGACGTCGGGTGGTTTCAACGCGGTCGACTTGGGTCAAAGAAAAAGGCAACAGCAAAGGCTTTGTACTGCGTACCCTGAACCACAGCTCGTGCGCCTCATTCAACGGCAGCGCAAACGAGGGAATCAAGTCATCAGCCTTTCCATAAGCCGCACCAGAGCGCACTGAACCCAGCACCCTTGAACCATTGATCACGAAAACATCGATGGAGTCGAGCGTAGGGTTATCCAACACCACCCGCGCATTCCTTGGAGCGCCTTGCCAGCCCGACACCTGCACCCAGAAAGCGGAAGACGAAGAACCCAGATTGGGACGGGCACCTTCCAAGCGCTGAACGCTGCCCTGCTTCAGATGGACTTGCTCAGGACGCAATGTCCCCGTCGGATCCACCAGGTATTCCAAGACCAATGCATCGACCGCAGCATCAGGCCCTGACCCGCACCCCACGAGCGATGCGACTGCCATGAAAAGGAACGCCAAAAGCGGCACCTTCACCCGTCCATATGGCGGGCCGAAGCCCATCAGGCCAAGTGGTTCTGAATGCGGTAACTGATCGGGTGGAAACGACCATCAATAGAATGGACATGACTCGGCTCCTCTGCACTTCTGCGGATCAATGCCTGAACATCTGGCGCAGCGTTTTCAATGCTCTCCGGATACATGAAATGCCCTATTTCAGAGCGGATGGGCGGCGCGGGATAGGGAAACACCCCATCCTCTCCCCAACTGGTATTGATTGAAAAACCAAGTTCCCGTTGAATGGGCCGCATGTTTACCCCCATGAACGCATAACCGTGGCGGATGTCCAAGCGGGGCATCAAGCCCAACCCCACGCAAGCCATAGGCAACATACCAATGCCCGCCATGGCCGTCTCCCTTCGGCTCCACAAAGCGCAAAACTCAGCACACCCCTCATCTTGCACCTCATCTATTGCGGCCATCACTTGAGGATGATCGGCACCTACCGCGCGCTCCAAAGGCAAAGCATTGTCCTTTTGCCGCTTTTGAAGCCTCATGCCGCTCAGCAGCACCTCTTCGTCCTGAGCCGTGAGCAAGAACAGTGTGGTGTCTGGGTCTCCCACCCATTCTTCATCAAATGAAGTGAGGTTGGAAATGCCCGATGCACTGAGCACCGCTTTGTGCCCATCTGCAAACCGGCGGGACAGGTCTAGGTCATCCGATGATGCAAAAACGTGCAAAGTGGCCTCCCGCAAACTGCGGGCAACATCAACCGACTCACGCGGTATGTGCGATGGAGAGCTGCTCATTGAAATCGAATCTGATGCGTTGATCTGCGAGGTCCTCCCCGAGTAAAATGCGCCGCGCTGCCGCAGCAGCCATCCCTGCGCCGATGGCCACATCGCTGTGCAATTGAGGCCATCCAACCAAGGTCTTCCCTACTTCTCCAAGACTCTCTTTGGCCCTGTCGCTGATGGCAGACAAATCCACAAATGCATCCAGAAGTTCCGGAGTCCATGCTCCTCCACCAGCCAACTCTGTCAATTGCTCAGCCGTCAGTCTTCCATGTAAAAAATCTTCCGTCTCCTCCAGATCATAGCGCTCAATGTCCAACAGTCCGCGGTCATTGGTTTCCATAACAAGGGGCATACGTCGGTCACGGGCACCCAACCTCAACAGGGCTTTGGCAGATGGAGCATCGCAGGCATCCACAACCAAATCCAAGCCCCCGAGGAAGTCTTCCATCACCTCTGGAACAAAACCCATGGGCCACACTTCAACCTCCAAGTAGGGGTCTACTTCTGCAATGGCGCGTGCGGTTGAAATCAACTTAGAAGCCCCTAGTTCAAAAACCGAAGCAGGAATTCTGTTCAGGTTAGAAAGCTCAATGATGTCCGAATCGGCCAAATGCAGGCGTCCAGCAACACGCTCCATGGCCATCGCCATGGCGACACTGCGGCCCACAGACATGCCCACGATGCCCACCGACTTCATGGCCAACTCGTGTTGCTCATCGCTCCGAATCTTGTTGCGGTTCCGGTTGGTTCTAACCTCCACAAAGTCTGCTTCTTCCAATAAAAGCACAGCTTTCTGACGCCACGGGTACCATGCGACCGTTCCATAACGCCCCGTGGGACTGCTTCCTTCACGGGCAGAAAACGCCGCATCGGCCTGACCCACCGTTACTTCAGGATGACTGCATTTGAACCACTCCTTCCACTGACCTGCCATCAGACTTGCGTCTAAAGGCGCGGGATTCACACGTGAAAAAGCACGCCATGCTTCCATCCCTTCAGGACTCGAAAGACAAAATTTGACGGCGCGATAAGGAGACCCGGACATTGTATGAATTTGCCGCTGCTAGCCGGGCAATTGACAGTGCATCGAAAGAGCTTATCCACGCTTCACAGTGGATGTCTAAAAAAATCATTTATCCAACGGCGCAACCTTTGTCAAAAGCTTGCGTATGGAAATCTAAGATGCTTTTATCCACCCCCACATTTAACGTTGAGATCCTGCCAAATGCACTCGCTGCGTTGCCAGAATTGTTTGCCGGATTAGATGATGTTCTTCCCGCACTCGACGTCCAACTCGAAGAAACATGGTCTGGTGAAAAAGGTCCTGCGACAGAGGTGTTGATCACGGCCAACATCGAGCAAGCCCTCTTGGACTCGCGGCCCATTTTCTTGGTTGACCCCAAGCCTGACCCCACCAAGTTGGCCAGCCTCTTGGACACCGGTCGTCCGGTCCGATGGGTATCCAAAGGGACGGGTCAAGGCGACTGGGTAGACAGCTTTGCCCGGTTCATGCTCACACTGCGCGTATCGGAATGCACAAAGGCCAAACAGTCCAAGCTGTACCGAGAAAAGAACAGCACCAAGTCCATCAGCGCTTCTTTGCCCAAGCGCAGGAAGAAAGCGAGCTGAATTAGAGCTCTCCGGCCCGCATGCGGACAAACCGGTTTCCCAAAATGTTGGCCCAATCTCGAATGACCCCCAAACTTTCCTGGGTGTCTTCTGAAACAGTTTTGCCGCCCATCCGGAGGACCAACCAACCGTAAAGGGCCACCAACATGGCCTCCACTTCAGTTCCAGTAGGTTCTCCGCGCTTGGCCATTTCATCCATGTGAGGTTTTGCCGCCTCCACTGCAGATTTGTATTCCTCGTCCTTCAAGACATCCAACAATGTGCGGTGCAAATAGGTCAGCTCTATCATGACCTCATCCAGCGCACCAACGTGACCTTTTGAGGTCTTTTTTTCCCGCTTCAGAGACTGGATCAATTCTGCGAACCACATGAGTTCCGACTCCAGGCGGTCACCTTGATACGCCGCAGAGAGGTGCGATCTCAAAGCGGTCAAGTCCAAGTTGACAGCACGCACCAAATCCTCCATTTGCCAGAGGTACAAAATGTACTCGACGATGTGCTGATCGCGCTTTTCTTCTGCAGTGGTCATGGCTTGGCGTGGTCTGAAGGTCCCGTTGTCAACGCAGAACTTCGCGCTGTTTTCATTGAAAGGAAAACCTGTTCTACCTCAGGAATCAAGCGCTGCGCAAATTCCTGCACAACCTGAAGCCCCCCCGAACCCTCGACAGGCAGGCGGTACGTCTGCTCCAAGGGCCCCCAAACAAACTGAACGTGGTACTTCTCGTTCCATTCCTGAACGACAATGCGCATGGCGCGATGGGGAATTTGAGCAACAGTTCTCATGGCTTTCGGCTGCGAAGGTAGAATTTCGCAGCGTGCAAGACCCATGGCTCCACCGATGGCGCGGCCCTTTGGCCGAACAACCGCAAGCATTGGCTGCTCTGATGCGGCTTCGTTGGGCTGTCGGGTCGGCCCCTCTGATGGCGCGCCACCCAGACTTGGGCTTTCAAGTCCTCGACGACAGGTGGTGTCAAGACGCCCTCGAGGCGGACTTGCCGCTTTTCGAACAGTGGGCGTCAGAGCTGGTCATGGGCAAGTCGCCACTGCCAGTCGAGATTTTGGAGCCCGGGGGACAACTGCTGGGCAAACACTTCGAGGCCCTGGTGGCATTTTGGCTTGAAGCCAGTCCGCATTACCGCCTGCGCGCCCACAGCGTCCAGCTTCACTCCGAGAAGCGCACCATCGGTGAGCTCGATTTTTTGGTGGAGGATGTGCACCGGGGGCGCACGCTGCACATAGAAGTGGCAAGCAAATTTTACCTGGCAGCTGAAGACGGCTCCGCATGGCCGAATTGGATTGGCCCTTCAGGCCGGCACGACACCCTCGCCGGAAAGATGAACAAGCTGGTGGACCAACTGGCGGCGAGCAAACTCCCCCCAGCCCGGGAATTCATGCGTACCCACCGGATCGCGACCCCAGAACCCGTGCTGCTCATGAAGGGTTGGTTCTTCCACCACCACACGCGTCTCCACCGTCACCGTTCACCCCAGTGGGCCCATCCGCGATACGCAGCGGGATGGTGGTGCAAGCCCCATGAGGCACACGATGTGATGGGCAGTGACCACGTCCGGATTTTGCCGCTTCCCAAAGGACGATGGCTGGGCCAATTTCACCCCACGGAGGGGGACCCACCCCTGCATTGGAGCCGACTGGAAGCCGTGCTGCACGACCACTTCTCCCGCACCCACAAAGCGCTGATGTGCGCCGTTGTCATAGAAGGCGACACCGGTTGGGAAGAGATTTCCCGCGGCTTCGTGGTCCACAAAAACTGGCCGGCCATGGGCCGTTGATCAGCCCCAGAAGAAGGCATACAACACGGCCAAAACCGTGAGCACCGCAAAGGCACCGATGTTGTACAACGGTTCAGTGGCAAACGTGCTCCGGGAGAGGTTGATTCCTTTGGCATCGTCGGCCCCCTTGCCCTCAGAACGGCTCACCAGCGCAATGACCAACATGGTCAGCAATGTGGTCAGGCCCATCTGGTCCAAAAACGGCAGATCCACAAATAAGGCACTGTCCGACCAGCCCTTGGGAGCGACCTTGAAATACATGGCGATCGGAATGGACACAAGCGCGCCCGTAATGGCGCCGCGGTTGGTGGTCTTCTTCCAGAACAGGCCCAGAATGAACACCGCCAGAATGCCTGGACTCACCACCCCGGTGTACTCCTGAATGAACTGGAACGCCTGGTCAATCCCGCCGAGGAGGGGCGCCATGATGCAGGCAATCACCAAAGCCACCGTGGCCGAGATCCGGCCCATGCGCACCGTGGCGCGGTCGTCGGCACCCGGATTGATGTAGGGCTTGTAGATGTCCATCGTGAAGATGGTCGATGTGCTGTTGAGCATGGAGGCCAGCGAGGACACAATGGCCGCCGCCAGCGCCGCAAAGGCCAGTCCCTTCAAGCCTGTGGGCAAGAATTGAAGCAACCAGGGGTACGCAAAATCAGGATGGGTACCTGTGGGAGGCTTGTTGAGGGCCGCCTCGCCCAATCCGGCCATCACGGCAGCGTCCTGCGTCATCACATAAGCAGCAATGCCAGGTATGACCACGATGAGGGGAAGGATCAACTTCAGGCCGGCAGCGAAGAGGATGCCCCTTTGGGATTCCTTCAATGACTTGGCTGCAAGCGTCCGCTGAATGATGTATTGGTTGAAGCCCCAGTAGTAGATGTTGGCCACCCACATGCCCCCCACCAGCACACCGATACCGGGCAGGTTCATGTATTCGGGATGGTCCTTGTCGAGGATCATGGCAAACTTGTCGGGGGCCGCGTCATAAATCGCGCTGAAGCCCGCCCACATGCCCGCTCCGCCAGAAACCGCATCCAACGAGAGGTACGTAGTAACCAAGCCCCCCATGACCAGAAACACCACCTGAATGACATCCGTCCACGACACCGCAGAAAGCCCGCCGTATAAGGAGTACGCCGCAGCAAACAACCCAAGCCCCATCACACCATACATCATGGGAATGCCCATAATCGTCTCCAAGGCCAGAGCCCCCAAATACAGCACCGATGCCAGGTTCACAAAGACATACAGGGAGATCCAGAAGACCGCGAGAATGGTCTTGAGGTTGGTCGAATACCGTTGCTCCACAAATTCGGGAATGGTATACAGTCCCTTCTCGATGAAAATGGGCAAGAAGTATTTGCCGACGATGATCAAGGTCAATGCAGCCATCCACTCATAGGAGGCAATGGCCAGTCCAATCTTGAAACCGGAACCCGACATGCCGATGAACTGCTCCGCAGAGATGTTGGCCGCGATGAGGGATGCTCCAACTGCCCACCAAGGAAGGGACTTGCTCGCCAAGAAATAATCTTCGGCGTTCTTTTGGTGGCCCTTCTTGTCGCGGGAAACCCAGAGTCCCACCCCGAGAATCAAGAGGGCATAGCCGATGAAAATGGCGTAATCGAGCGCCGAAAAGGTACTGGTCATGATGCTGTAAGGTGTTGGGGACCCCGTGACATTGACCGGGTCAAGGCAGACAATGTACATCGTACACGGTTCCTGTCCTCCAGCATCTGGCGACCCATAACTTTGAACGGGTTCACCTTCTCTTGATGACCCCGAAATCAGCTCCACATGAAGCACCCTCTTTTGGCCCTCTTTCTGCTTGTTCTGAGTGCAGTATCGCCTCTGACTCAGGCTCAGACGCTGCTGCCCTTCATCGAGGATCCTGCCATCGTAGAAGAAAACAAACTCCCAGCGAGGGCGACTTTTTTTACGGCATCCAGCATCGCCAAGGCAGACTTAGACACCCCCTCATACGGTGACCGCTACCTCGACCTCAATGGCACTTGGAAGTTCAAATGGTCCCGCACCCCCGAAGAGCGCCCCCTGGGATTCGAAGCTTCTGGATTTGACGCCAGCGGTTGGGACGAGATCCCCGTGCCCGCCAATTGGGAGCTGGAGGGCTTTGGCACCCCCATCTATACCAACCACCCCTACCCGTTCTATTGGCAGGAATCGCCCAATCCGCCGGACATTCCCGATGGATGGAATCCTGTGGGCAGCTATGTCCGGAATTTCAAAGTACCCAAGTCTTGGGGCGGACAGCAGGTCACCTTGCACTTTGGTGCCGTGAAGTCCGCTTTTTTTGTGTGGGTCAATGGACAAAAAGTGGGCTACAGCCAGGGCTCCAAACTGCCTGCGGAATTTGACATTACCGATGCCCTCAAAAATGGGGACAACACCCTTGCCCTTGAAGTCTACCGGTGGAGCGATGGCAGCTTTCTGGAGTGTCAGGATTTCTGGCGCCTTTCGGGCATAGAACGAGAGGTGTGGCTCCATGCGCAGCCCAAGGTGCACCTCGCCGACGTTCGCGTCGAAGCCGGCTTGGAAAACCGATATTCTGATGGGGTTTTTTCAATCGCACTCGAGCTGGCACACTTGGGCAAGCAGCCTTTTACCGGGACGGCCAGGTGCATCCTCTCAAACGGTGGGCGCAGTGTTGCTGAAGCCACCCTTCCGCTCCAAGTTTCACCCGGTGACACTGCGCAATTCACATGGCGTAAAAAACTACCGTCGGTCAGCACTTGGACCGCCGAGACCCCCCACCTCTACCAGGTGGACGTCGTCCTCAAGGACGGCAATTCCAAAATCACAGAAGCCACCCGACTCGAAGTCGGATTCCGCGACATCCGCATCGAAGACGGATTGGTCAAGGTCAACGGAAAAGCCCTGCTCATCAAAGGCACCAACCGCCACGAGCACCATCCAGAGACAGGACATGTTGTCGACCGGGCGACGATGGAAGCCGACATCCAAACCCTCAAGGCCCACAACTTCAACGCCGTCCGGACCTCGCATTATCCCAACCACCCGTTCTGGTACACCCTCTGTGACCGCTACGGCCTTTACGTGGTCGACGAAGCCAACATCGAGAGCCACGGAATGGGCTACGCACTGGACCGCACCCTCGGCAACAATCCCGACTGGATGCACGCCCACATGGTGCGTACGGAGCGCATGGTAGCCCGCGACCGCAATCACCCGTCCATACTCTGTTGGTCCCTCGGCAATGAAGCGGGAAATGGCGTGAATTTCGAGGCCACTTACGCCTTCGTGAAATCCGCCGATCCCAGCCGCTTTGTCACTTATGAGCGGGCCGAGCGGGCCCCCAACACCGACGTTTATGTGCCCATGTACGCCGACTACATGCACCTAGAACGGTTTGCCCGGCAGAAAGAGGACTTGCGGCCTTTGATTCAATGCGAATACGCCCACGCCATGGGCAACAGCCTCGGAGGGTTCAAGGAATACTGGGACCTCTACCGGCGCTATCCACGGCTTCAGGGCGGTTTCATTTGGGACTTCAAAGACCAAGGGCTGTGGGAGGAGCAAGACGGAAAACGCTATCTGGCCTATGGAGGTGATTACGGACCAGAAGGCACGCCCAGTGACCACAACTTCCTCAACAATGGACTGGTCATGGCCGATGGCACCCCCTACCCCCATATGCTCGAAGCCAAACAAGTGCAACAGCCCCTGCAATTCCAGGTGGGCAACCCGCTGGGTTCCAAGTTGAGGGTGGAAAGCGAATACCGCTTCCGAAGTGTCGTGGTGGACATCGCCTGGTCCGTTCTCGCCAACGGACGAACTGTCGACAGTGGCGTTCTCCCTGCCGTCACACTCCGGCCTTTGACCTCCAATGCCTTCGACCTTCCTGTGAAAGAGCAGGACCTGGGCCTTGCTGAGGTGGTGTTGAACGTCGAAGCCACGCTCACCGAGGCAGAACCGTTGCTGCCCGCAGGACATGTACTGGCCCGGTACCAGCACATTCTCGCAGCAGGATCCTTCGCACCCACCCCAGCTCAAACTGGCCGGGTAGACCTCAAAGCCGAAGGTGGAAATGTGGTC
>Ga0206131_10001847_pt1 | contig 26524 bp, 21 predicted proteins | sample Helgoland_Spring_FD_148636 | JGI IMG/M metagenome (GOLD analysis project Ga0206131, IMG submission 148636) | Pelagic subsurface seawater microbial communities from Kabeltonne, Helgoland, North Sea - Helgoland_Spring_Bloom_20160517_1 | ecosystem: Environmental > Aquatic > Marine > Epipelagic ...
AGTCGCTTACGGTGCCCAAGATGTTTATCTTACGGGTAACCCTCAAATCACTTTCTGGAAGGTAACTTACAGACGTCACACCAATTTTGCTATGGAATCTATTGAACAAACTTTTAACGGACAAGCTGACTTCGGTCGCAGAGTCCAATGTACTGTGTCACGAAACGGTGATTTGTGCTACCGCACTTATCTCCAAGTTACACTTCCTCAAATTGGACCAGACACCTCTACAGCCACTGATGTTTATGCTCGTTGGTTGGATAACCCCGGTCATCAGCTCATCTCAATGGTTGAAGTTGAGATTGGAGGTCAACGCATCGATCGCCAATACGGCGATTGGATGCATATTTGGAATCAACTTACCCTTACTTCGGAACAAGAGGAAGGTTTTCACAAAATGGTCGGCAATACCACGCAACTTACGTTCCTTACCGATCCTGACTTCGCTGATGTTGCCACCGCTTGCTCTGCATCGGGTGTTCCCCAAGCAGTTTGTGCTCCAAGAAAGGCACTCCCAGAAACAACTCTTTACATTCCCCTTGAATTTTGGTTTTGCCGCAACCCGGGTCTTGCTCTTCCATTGATCGCTCTTCAATACCACGAAGTTAAGATTAACATTGAGCTTCGTCCTATGGATGAATGTTTGTGGGCCGTTAATGGTATTGATAACACTGGAACCAACAAAGGAAAACACTCTGCTTCCTACCAAAAATCTCTTGTCGCCGCATCCCTCTACGTTGATTACGTTTTCCTTGATACCGATGAGCGCAGACGTATGGCACAAAACCCACACGAATACCTTATTGAGCAGCTTCAATTTACTGGAGATGAATCCATCGGATCATCCAGTAACAAAGTTAAATTGAATTTCAATCACCCGTGTAAGGAAATTATTTGGGTCGTCCAACCCGATGTAAATGTTTCCTATTGCGATTCTTTTGATGCTAATCAAGCACTTAATATGGCCCTCGGTGCGCAACCATTTAACTACACTGACGCAATTGATGCTCTTCCAAACTCAATCCGCGCATTCTCTTCAACTGGACAACTTTCGGGCAATAATGCTAGTCCGACGGATGCAGATAAAAACAATTCCGTCATTAACGCTGGTGGTCTCTTTAACGATGTGACTGCTGGAGGCAATGCGGGAACGGGTAGCGACCTTTCAGCCATCCCAGTTGCAGACCTCAGTACTGCTTTCCAGCAGAGTGTTAACAATGGTGTGTCAGATGCGGGTGCCTTTGTTCTTTGTGAAACTTCCCGCAAGCTTCACTGCTGGGGCGAAAACCCAGTTGTCACCGCCAAGCTTCAACTTAACGGCCAAGATCGCTTCTCTGAGCGTGAAGGTACTTACTTTGATCTTGTCCAACCTTTCCAACACCACACCAGACACCCAGATACCGGTATCAATGTCTACTCATTCGCACTCCGCCCTGAAGAGCACCAGCCTTCCGGAACGTGCAATTTCTCGCGTATTGATAACGCTACTCTCCAACTCGTTGTCTCGGCTGCTGCCATCGGTTCTTCCGCCACAGCCAAGGTCCGTGTCTACGCCACCAACTACAATGTCCTTCGTGTTATGAGTGGTATGGGTGGTCTTGCTTACTCCAATTAAATTTTTATATTTTATATTTTACTTAAAAAATATAAAAATATTTGCATCAATAAGAACCCATTGAAACCGCGTTTGAAACCATAAATCATTTATTGATTTTATTTAAATATATAATTATATTTTTATTTAATTATGAATCATTCCATTTTTTATTGGGGTCAACCTGATATTACAATAAGATTTTGCGAAAAAAAATATATACAATCTGAATGGATTGCTGAATATACAAATACTATTTCAGCAATACCATATATTTTATTTGGGTCTTTTTTTTTAGTAACAAAGATAAAGCATATTGGGATATCTATGATATTTTTAGGATTATCAACAATGATTATGCACACCACCTTAAGATATTATGGACAGTGGTTGGACGAGTGCAGTATGTTAATAATTTCTTATTCTGCTATACAACTTATTCATAAAAATTTATCAAATAAAGGATATTATGCCATTATAATCTATTATTGGTTTATTAAAGAATATTTCATTTTATTTTTTATTGCATTTGTGTGTATGCAATTATATATTGTATATGAAACATATCAGAAAAAATTATATAAATCACAACTCGTATTTATAAAATTGTATATTATTTGTTTTACAATTGGTTCAATTTGTTGGCTAATAGATCAATTTTTATGTGAAAATATTGAAAATATGCCTTTCCACGCAGCGTGGCATATATTATCATCATTTGGAATGTTTTATGGGTTTATAAGTTTCCTAATAAAATAATAAATCAATATATTAGTTAATGATTAATTATATTGGTTATTTAGCAATTATTATAGGTGCAGTATCACTATCTCCGCAAATTTTACAAATGTATAAAACTAAAAAAGTTGAAGATATAAACATTTGTTTTTTAATAATAGCTTTCATTTCTGATATATTATATTTCATATATTGTATTTACACTAACGATATTGTATTTATAATATCTATTATACCACCTAGTATATCTCATATTTTAATGACAATATTATGGTTTAAATATAAAAAAAAATTAATTACAGATATTTCCCATAATACTATAAATCACAATGATATCACAATGCCATAAATCCCAATACCATTAATCTAAATTTTCATATAAACATACAATCAATTCTTCTGTCGTTTTAATATCAATACAACAATCCGTTATACTTTTACCCCATTCTAATTTATCTGCTTCTCCAAAAATCAACTTTTGTTTTCCTTCAACTAAATTTGATTCTAACATCATTCCAATTATAAATTTTGGATTTTTATATAATTCATTAATTAAATAATGAAATACTTTTGATTGGTTTGTATAATTTTTCCGACTATTGCCGTGTGAACAATCCACCATTATATTATCTTGATTCAATTTTGAAAATAATAACACGTCTTTTACCAAATTAATTTCGTAATTTTGATAATTTGTACCACTATTTGATCCTCGCAAAACAATGTGGCAATTTGAATTACCAGTTGTTTTTACTATAGATGCTTGTCCATATTTATCAATACCATAAAAACAATGTTGGTGTTTAGCAGAAATTATAGCATCAACTGCTATTTTATAATCACCACTGCTCGTATTTTTAAACCCTATAGGAATTGACAAACCAGACACTAATTGACGATGCACTTGACTTTCAGTTGTTCTGGCACCTATCGCCCCCCACGAAATTAATTCGCCAATATATTGAGGTGTAAATGTATCTAATACTTCATAACCACACGGGATCTCATTGTCATTTAAAAAAATCAAAAGTTCTCTAGCCATTTTCAACCCTTTATTGATATTAAATGTATTGTCCAAATCTGGATCATTTATCAATCCTTTCCACCCCACGGTTGTTCTTGGTTTTTCAAAATAAACTCGCATAACAATTAAGATTTTATCTTTTACTTTATCCGAAATTTTCTTTAATTTTAGTCCATATTCTTTTGCAGCTTCTATATTGTGAATGGAACACGGTCCGACAATGATAATTTTACGATTTGACACCCCATTTAAAATGTCAACAATTTCGGTTCGTATTTTTTCTACAAACTCTAAATTTTTTTTTGATATTGGTAAACATTCTTCCATTTCTTTCGGTGTTATTAATTTTGATATACTTGCGACATTTAAATTATTTACTTTTTTTTTATAATGTAATTCATCGGTTATAATATTATTTGGCACATATAATGTTTCTACGGACATAATAAACAATATAAAAAATAATTTTTATATTGTTTTTAACTGATAATTGATATTTAATTATATTGAAAATAATAAATTCATATTTCTTACCTCAACTTTATCTTCTTCTTTAATAAATAACTTATCAATTAAAGAATCATCGCGCAATCTAATTGAATAATCCATTTGATTACTTTGTCTACCTACTCTACCAAATGCCTGAATCATTTTCTCTTGTGTCATATTTAATAAATCTTTCCCCAAATAACCGTGACAAAATTGATAATTTGTACCATAAATATAATCGCTAGAGGCAATTATCAAATACAAATTTTGCTCACCCGCTAATTTTTTCATTATTTCCATATATTTTATATAATCTTCTTTAATTTCATCAATGTTTTGTTTCATAAATACACCAATACCCATTAATAATAATATTTTCCAAGCTTGATTAATATTCAATAACATTATTTCTTCAACGACGACATCTTCTATGTTGGAACAAAACTCTCTATCAATTTCTTCTCTATCTGTCCATTTTTTTAAATGATTTTTTGTATTTGGTATATAAAAGTTCGTTAATTGTACAGTCTCTATTTTACTTTTAATCCTTTTATGTTCTCTTTGAAAACGTTCTAATAATTTATATTCGCTACCACCCATCTTATGTGATTTTTCTTGCATTTCCGATCCCTGTTTATCTTTTCTTTGTTTTTCATTTTCTTCTAATTTAAATAGTTCTTTTCTCCATTTTTCATTTCTTTGTATTACAATTTTTAATCTTTCCATTTCCTGGCTAGGAATTTGAGAAGCACGTAAATATATACTAGCCAATTTTTTTACGTCAGTTGTCAAGAATATGGTTGGTCCATCTCTCAACGTATGAGCATCGTCGGTTGTAATTTTAATAACCGAGTCATATTTTTTTTTAATTGTTTTTTGAAAATAATTATATATTTCTTCATAATTTTTTTTACATTTTTTTAATAAAACTAGATAATACAATTTAATATTAATTACGTTTATCTCATCAATATTTTCAAAATAATTTTCAATAAAATACGCATCGTTTACTAATTTATTATCTATAATATAAACTATAAATTTTGATATCTCATTCACGTCAAAATAGCGCATTATTGTTTTATTTTTTTCCAAATAATTTAAACATTTTTTTAATTCTGGATAAGATGAATATTGATAATGTGGTAATATTTTGTACCCTTTTGTGGAAATAATTGAAATTGATTTTTGACATTCATAACTTAATATTTCTGTAATTCTACTGCCAGGAAATTTATATTTATAACCCTGTAACATATCTGTTAATTCTTCCATATTGGGTAATGTTGCCGAAGATAAAACGATATTCGGTATAATATTTTCACTCCAATTTTTTTTCAATAAGTCGTGGAATTCGTGCGTTTCATAATCCAAAGTAATTGTCGGTTCGTCCCAATACCAAACAATATCTTTTTCATCGTTAAAAGCACACATATAATTCATTGCTGATAAATACGATTGAATATCACTTATTATAAGTTCAACTTTATCACCCACACTATTATCAACTCTAAATATTGCACCTGTTTTATAATTTTTTGTATAATCTTTTGCTGCATAATAATGTAATCTAATGTCACTAGCATCATTGCATCCAAACGCAATTGCAATTGGTATTTCCAATGATATACAAGATTTTGCCAACTGGAGACCAATGTGTTTTGCTGCACAAACAAATATGATTTTCTTACCGCGTGACAATGCTATTGGTGACATTGTTTTGCCCGTACCAGTTGGGGCTTGATACAATACCAATTGCGATGCCTCTTTTTGTGCCTCTTTTTGTCCCTCTTTTTGTCCCTCTTTTTGTCCCTGTTTATTTTTAAATGTTTTAATTATATCTGCTTGATGTTTGTATAAAGACACATCCTTGTATTTCAATAAAATTTTATTTTGTTCAATATATTTACTAGAATTAATTATAATATCTTTCTTTTTTATTTTTTTTGAATATAATTTCAAGATAAATTTAACATATCCCATAATTATAATATTAATATTGCTTATTTTATTCAATACTAGCTGTGATAAATTATAATAATAATAAATATATTTTGACACGTTATTTGTATTCATATTTGAAAGAAACGATGTTACATTTTTTAATAGTAAAAACTCATAAATACTGTCTCTATAAATATCCATTTTTTTATCAAAATTTTTTATTCGTATTTCTTCTCTCTTTTTTAATTTAAATTTCCCTTTTTTTTGTTTTTTATTTTCCCAAGAAATATTATATTTTTTATTCAAACTTTCCACTATTTTCTGAAAATAGAGTACGTAAAAATTATAATGAAATTTTTCAATATTTTCAGAAATTTTCATAATTGAAATTAAACTATTTGCATCATTATATGATATATTGGGGTTATCCCAACCATCATGTATCATTTTCAAAATTTTCTTTTCACTTTCCGGAAGCGGTACTTCAAGTGCATTCCATTCTTCTTTTTTTAATTTACTTTGTGTTAAATCCATAATATTATGAAAAAGTTTAATAGTATATTTTTAATATATATTTTTATTTTCAATTTTATTATTATCAATATACTCGTTCAATAATTCTCTCAGCCAACCGATTGTGATAGCTGCTGGCTTATATTCATTTACCATATCATAAAATTCATTTGAATTACCTATCAATATTAACTTATTAATGAATAAAATCATATCAATCCAATTTTCAAGTAATGAAAATTTTACATAAACATTGCTATCAACCGCATATTTATAATCTTTATTTAAATGTTTTGTTATATGTTTACCATTCATAATATATTTACCATTATATTTTTCAAGTGTTCCCTCTTTATGTACTATTCCTGATTTGTTTATTTGCCACCATATATTTTTTGATTTATTGGGTTTATAAAAACTAGGAAAAAATACTGCATTTCCCGTTTTTTTTAATAAGAATGTTGCGTCACCGCGAATCCCTTCATTATGAGATCTCTTTAAAATATAATCATATTTTGAAACTATTTTTGTTTTTAATCGTGAGAGAAAGATTGATTTATGATCAGATACCTTTTTTATACTACCAATAAACAGAAAAACACTTTGTTTAATTATTTTTTTATTTTCATTATCTAAAAATGGTAACGAAATAAATTTCTTTTGCAATAACGGTGTATATAATTTTAATAGAAATAATTTTAAACTTATGGGTACCAACCATATACAAAATTTATGATTTTCTATAAATCCCTTGTAAATAAATTGTTTTGCTTTTTTTGAACCAAATCCATAAGGCGGGTTAAATCCAACTATCGTATTTTCTGTATTTTCCGTATTTTCGTTTAACCAATCTTTTTTTATTACCCGTTCATAATATTTGTTTGGTGGAGATATATCATACGAAATGTTAGTATTTATAATGTTAGTATTTAATAAATTCTTTGCAAAGTTATTATTGCCCGCCGACGTATCTAAAAAACATAATTTATCAGGAAATTTATGTTTTATTGTCAATATTTCTTCAATAATATTTTTTATATTTTTTGTATAATATTTTTCATATTTTTGCATTTATATATAAAAAATACAAAAATATGAAACTAATTCGTCAAAAGAAGAGTGTCATTGAATATGGAGGGGGCTTTGAATTTTAATATATCTAATTCGTCCGAGGTGGTTGGGAAATTTTCTTTTCCATAAATATCTTGTAAACACAACCATTCAAATAATCCACCAGGATAAATATACACGTTTATAAATCCCAATTTTAACAATTGTTCGTATTTTTTAAATAGATTAATTTGATGCGCATTCTTTCCGTAAATGATAATATTTATATTTTTATCATTTCTTAAATAAGTATTTATAATATTTTCTTCATTGTTTATTGTTGTTGTTTTTCTTATTAAACAATTTTGTTCTGAAGTATCCAACGTGTTTATCATTATTGCTTTTTTTTTATTCTGAATAATTTCTTGAATATCTTCAAAATTAACTTTTTTGGTAATAGAAGGGCTCCCCATAAATATTTTAAAAAAATTCATTTGTAATAGTTAAAGTGTAAATATAATTTTAAATATATTTTTTTTATTATTTTATCTTCCCATTTCGGCAGCACTTTTATAATTTCTTCTGCTAGTATCTCTCTCTTGTCTTTTCTTCAATTGTTCCGCTTCATTTTCTAAAAATTCTTCTTTTTTATAATATTTTAATCCACCACCATCCATTTTATTAAAAAATCTCCAAAAAGGAAACCACGTTTTATTATATAATTTTTCTGTTATAGACGATGGGATTTTTGGATGGTCAAATTCTATTCTACCACCTTTATTGCGCCTTCCATATTTCAAAGAGTATTCATAATTATCCTTTGTTTTTATTACCATTCTGGCTTTTTTAGTCTCGTCACCATCAATAATAGCTTTTAATTTTGGAGCTTTTTCTAAATTTAAAGTGCCATCACCATTTTCAGTAACAATATTAAATCCCTTCTTAAATTCATATTTCAAAGCATCTTTAAAATCACCCCAACACATTTTGACCCACGGATACTCTTTTCCATCTTCTTTGAAGACTATATCACTTTTTTGTGTAATATTTGTGTCTGTTACCGTTTCATCAGGTTTTAAATCTTTCCAAATTTTATCTTCACCCTTATTTATGTATTCATAAATAAGTCGTTTTTTTATTAAATATTCATCATAACTTTGAGCGGTTGGTTTTGTATTTTTAAATTTATTCAAAAAATCAACATTTTCTTCTAAAAATTGGGCTAATTGACCATTGGTTGCATCATAATTTATTGGATCTTGATAATCTTTAGGTTGCATATTCATATTGCCCCAAACTTTATTAAAATCGGGATTAAGAACGTGATAATCATTACCCAAATTCCACGATGATCTATCACCTTTCCATTCGTCTTTATTATATGCTGGTTTGTTTCCATCTGTCCTTGTCTTCCAAAAATGATCAACACAATCTCTAGGTCTTGGAAAATTATATTTTTCGTTCCTAAAACGATCTTGACAAGAATATGGCAGCATTTTCTTATCATTGTCAGTACTGTGTCCACTCTCTTTATCTTCAAATTTATACAATTCTCCATAACAAGCATTCGTGGCGACCTTCGCGGAATTAAGTATTTGCGTTTTTTTCATATCATCAGTAATATCTCCATCCGCATATATTGCCTCATATTGATGACTCGTATCAGCGGTTATTCTGATATTTTCAATATCCTTTTTAACAGAAGTTATTGGTAGTTTATTCATAACATCAATTGTATATTTTTTAAGAGAATGACTAACACCGTCACTTAAAAACGTTCTCTCCATTGCGTTTTTAAAGGATGGTATCCCACTTTTATCCCCATTCATCAGATAACAAGATTTTGTGTCAGTTTCTATCACACCGAAACCACCTTCGCCCGTAAAATCTTTTTTTGTTTGTGTATGCCATAACTCGTCATAACAAGCATCTTCGTGTCCAAGAGGTTTAGATGGATCGTAACCATCTTGATAAGGTAGTCTTCCACTAATATCCTTTAACCCAAACCAATTTTTAAAACAGGGGAAATTCTTATTTAATGTCTCGCATTGACTTATATCTATTAATAATCTGGAACCGGCTATTCCACCATTAAGGGTTGTATTTCTCCAAGAATATCTTGTTTCTGTCCCACCATTGCCATCGGGGACTATTTGAGGTTCACCATTTAACACATCTATTTCGTATCCACCACTTATTAATTTGCCAATGTTTCCATCGGTACCATCATAAGTATTTAACGGATCATTGCTGTCCAGAACATTTGTCCTTTGTGGCGATGTTGATAAAGAAAAATCTCCTTCAGGAAATTCATTTATGTTTCTTTTTTTTGCTGCAGATATTAATATTTTCCATACTTCACCACCATCTTCGGTATTATCACGCAATAATTTTGTTAATATATTTGGAATAAATTCGTCTCTATAATTTTCGTCTTCTAATTTTAATTTACTGCCAGATATATCTTTTAATATACCACTTTCATTAATTTGAAAATCATCTGTATTTATTCTTTTAACTATCACAGCGTCGGTTGCTGGGGCGTTTGCTGTTCTTTCAAATGTAACTCTAGTACCCTGTTTAAATTTATTAAATTCATCATAACCAAGAATTCCTGAAATGTCAACGCTTTTCAATGGGGTACACTGTTTGCCTTCAGTCCATTTATCACTAAAATAATTATAACTACCTTCTTTTAAACCGCAATTTTCCATACAACCAACTGCATCTTTTGATAAATCCATTTTCATAAATACATCTTTTAATTTTTTATTTTCTCTTTTATTTAAAATTATATGTAATTTATTACAATCTGAAATTATTCTTTCATCATCCATTGTAATCTTTTTACCTAATATTGACATATCTTTTTGACATTTCTTTAAAAATTCGTGCGTTTCATATAATCCTTTTAATGCTATTTGTTGGTCACTTGATAATCCACTATAATTATGTAGAAAGAAAACATTCTTGTCTGGTCCACTTATATGTAACTCATCATTACCGCATTTATATAAAACTGTGTTATTGCTTGGGTCTCCTATTATTTTTTTTTCTTTATCGTTGTTATATATTTTTTCAACATAACTTTGAGCCGTTAAACTTGATGAAATATATCTGATTTTATTTTCTATATAATACATAGCTTTCTTAGCCAAATTTCTAGTACTAACATCTAATGTATCATCATTTTTTTTAGCGTTTTCTTTATTTTTTAAATCTTTTTGTAATTTAAGATCTAATTTATATATCTCTTCATCTGTCAAATTAACTTCTTTTCTTGATTCCTCCTCTAACCATTTGCTTGTGTCATTTGGACCTGTCCATTTGTCTGGATCGGGTTTACCATCACCTTTGACTTCTCCTGGCCACGGACAATAGTCATCTTTATATTTTGTTTCTCCTATTTTTTGTCCAGTCGCGTCTTTCATCGCAACCATACCTTCGCCTTTTCCATCTCCTTTACGACCCATAAAACACCATCCACAAATTGATTTTTCGCCATCTAAATCACCACAATTTTCTACTTCACTGCAAATTTTCTGCTCGTGTAATTTAATTGCGTCAGTAACTACACCCTGATTTCCACCAAATTTCATAGTTGTCGCATCATCTTCAGATTTCCATTTATTATTCTTTAAATTTAAACCACCTCCCCGGCGAAGATCACCGGGTTTTACCCAATTTTCACAAACACTGCCCGTTTTAACATTTTTATAAGGACCTAATGAATCACCATAAAGTATTTCCCCGAAACCGGGGCCATCCCAACAGTAACCACATCCTTTATCCTCTTCACCAATTTGTTCTCCATCGGTTTTATTGAATGCGAATTGATCAGGTATCTGCATTAATTCATTTTTAATTTCTTCAATTGTTGATTTTGGTCCCAGATTTCGTTTAAGGGAATTGTTTAAATCTCTACATTGCTCTATTTCTTCCACATATTTTGATGCTTCCATACTACTTATATTACTTGAATCAAAATTTTCTTTAATATTTTTACCAGTAAAAAAATCACACACTTTAACTTCTTTTAATTTTGAATTATTATTTGCAAGTTTAACAAAGTTTGATTCTTCGCAATTTGTATGAATACCGCTATTTTTTTTCCTATAATAATCAATTTGATCTCGGCGAAAACTATTTTCTAATCTAAAATTGTCAATAGCCTCATTACCCATTGCCATATTTTCTTTATTGTCTCTATTCATAAAAAATAATCCAATTATTAAAATTACTATTATTAAAATAAAAAATAATGTTTCCATTTGGTTATATATTATAAATAAAATATTTTTTATAATATATTATTCTAAACTTTATAAAATATTGTAATTTCACCACCATCGCTTTTATACAAAGTTTCGTGTCCGCTCCCAATTTTAGATGGGTAAAGTACGATGGAACTGATTGATTTATTCCCAGATAATTTATAATATCTTTCTTCATTTATTATTTTTGGCGTTGTCGTTGGTATTGTGGCCGATTTCATTTCATCCGTCGCTTTATTCAGTTGTTTTTTCAACACGTCTATTTGTCCACTAAGAATTGCAATTTTTATTTTCATTACAACGCATATTGTCCCAAATATTGGCATATTTAAAAATAAGTATGGCCAAGCAGAATCACACTGCAAATCATTATGTGTTTTTTTATCTTTTATCAGAATGTCTTCCAAACGTGCAATATTACGACTAATATTGGGATCAATGTTAACTTTTTTTTTATATGTATTATATTCTTTACCATACGTACCTAGTTTTGAATTTCCACTGCGTTTACTTACACCACTATTTGTCATATTACCATTTACATTCATATAACTCATAGACCCAATTTCGGTGTTTCCACCACCGCTTTTAATACCGCGTATTTTGCAGCTTGTTACATATCCCCAATTTTGATCTCCAAATTGGATACTCTTAATATTTAAATATTTTATTTTAAAATTTCCACCTAATACAATTGTCTGAAAAGTCTCTGTTTGACTGGAGTTATTCGGTATATACTTCACTAAGTCTGGTATTTTCACCACTTTTTTTTTACATACGTCAATATATCTAAGATTAGTGCCTTTAATATAATCTTTTACATAATAATCATCGCCATTATTAGCATTATTTACTACATTTGTATTATTATCATTTAACCAACAAGTCTTGCTAGACTCATTCCAATCAAAACTTTTCACACTCGGGTCAGCAGCCATTGCATAATCTTTACAAAACTTTAATGATACATTTGTTAGTTTATGGCAACCCGATCCGCCACCAGCAGAACACCCAGCAATTGTCATCCCACCACCCTTTATATACGCATTTGCTTTTTTTATATAATGTTGTCTTGAATTAGCGTTATCATTAAAATATGTTTCCAAATTGGGAACCTCGTGTTTTTCAACATATACAAAACCATCATCGTCGCTTTTTGTTGGATCTAAAGAATTCTTATCCGGTGATAAAAGTACAACAGTTTCGGGACCGTGTATTTTAATAGATTTTATATAAACCGGGCGTGCAGCCGCTGGAAATATCTGATGTGCGTCCATACGACCATCCTTTATGAGAACGATGGCTTTATGACCGTTATAATCTTTTCCAGAGAAAACTTCAATATAATTAGCTCCCCGATCCAATTTATTAATAGATTTACATCTTTCTCCGCAAAACGTCTTACAAAAATTTTTTGGCTTATCACCAATATTGTCCCCGTAATCTTGGAATGAACATAAATTCTCATCATAATAAGTAAATGCGGCACCTTTATTGGTACCGCCCGTGCAATATTGCCCATCCGTTCCTTCACCACGCTCTTTTCTGTCACCATCGTTGGAAAACGTGTTCCTTTTTTCAAGATTACATACATTGGTCAATGGATATTTTTTTTTTATTTTATCAACAATTGCATCACATCTTAAATCTTCACAAGCTGACTCTTTCTGACATTCTTCAATTTTAAAAACTGATTTTGGATCAATTGAATTGTCAGCATTATTTTCCATATTAACGTTTTTGTTTTCGCAGCAGTATCATAAGATATTAAATTTTTTGGTATTATATTTCTTATGTTATAAGGCGCATCTCTATAGCGGTCAGACCATTTAGTTCCATCGCCGCCATTTGGAATGTTACCAAGTATGTCTTCACTACTATCGGGTTTACCACTCCTTTTCGAACCGTCTATAGTATAACCATCTAAATTGGGTGAACCAAACCAAGATTCTTGTCCATCTGCACCGTTTGTGCCATATAATTTCCACCCAATGCTGTTATCGCGGACCTTTTCCTTGTCTATTATAACTTCTACATCTTCTTTTTCAGTTTCAGTTCTTGTACAATTAATAGTATCGTTATCTAAAGATGTAGTGCCACAATCTTCGTCGCTAAAAAAATTAGTTATTTTATTTGTATCTGTATCCACCGTGGCCGTACCTTTTTGATACCATAAAACTTCTATTGGGTCATTGTCGTTCGCAATTTCTGTTCCATTGTGTCCAACCACAATACCTGAAAAATATGGACTACCATAATTGACTTTATTTTTTATTTTTACCTTATCGCCCTTTTTTGGTAAACTATAATCACCAGGATCTTCTCCATTGCATAATGCTCTGGATTTTCTTATACCCATTGGATATTTCACTATTTCCGGTCTGTTAATGGTTTTTGCCCAATCTGACTTCATTTTATTCTTATCTACTATCCATTTATTGGCATTATCTTCTTTTCCCGTCACCATCGCAGCATCAGTATCACTCTTTTTATATTTCCCCCAATCATAATAATTATATTCAGCTTTATTCGCTTCAACTTGCATTGATTTTACACGAAATTTATAATCTTCTCTCGCCCAACCAATGTTTTTACCAAATAAAGTTGTTTTATTATCAACCGTTGGTGCATATTTACTTTGTGGGTTGCAGCCCATATCCTCCCAGATTTGTTTAGCATATTTTAAATTAAAATCGTATACACCATCTTTATAAGAGGGTGGTGGTACAGAACCAACTAATTCATAACCATCTGCATCTTTTTTGGGTGTTAAATTTATTTCCGGCGCTACTTCTTTTTCATCATCATCGTCATTTATATCACCTGACATATTATAAATACTGGAACTAAATGCTTCCTTTGTTTTATTTTTTATATGATTTTTAATTAATAATAATATTCCTATAATTAATAATATTACTATAAAATAATTAATTGGGTCCATAATAATATAATATAATATTATAATTTCTAATTAAGCTCTTTACACATTAGTTCGGCAACAATATCTTCGTATTTAGTGCTGGTTGGTTTTCCACTACCATTTGGAAAATAAGCGTTAACTTCACACTTATTTATATTTTTTAATTCATTGCACCTTGTTTTCCAATCATCTAAATCTTTGTATGTTAAGCCGTTGGGATTAGTTGGAAAAACAATATTTTCCAAATCTTGCAATTCTTTTACAGGAACACACTTTAATTCGTTCTCATTATTTTCTTTATTAAAACATTGTTTCCATTTTTGATCAATCCTCAAATTGGGATATTTATGGTAAGAATCCTTAAATTTACTTGCATTATCATATACTTCGCTATTCATTATATAAGATCTCCTAATACCACCATCCATCATTAACTTTCCCGTATCTTTATCTAACTCGTTAGATTCGTCTCCAAATTCAAATAATTTTTTACTATCCGTGTTATCTATTCTAGTATTATAATCTTTCTTAAAATTAAAAATAGGATATGTTACTTCATTTTGCATATCATTACGAACTTTATACCATTTTTCATAACCCCAACTTGTCTCTGGTCTATCAGGTACATCTTTATCACCATAATTTTTATAATAAATACCACCGGCGTCTAAACCAGGTGGGGCATCGTAAGCTGTTGAACACTTAACCAATATCTTTGAACTTAAATCTTCCTCGTGATCACCCTTAACGGTTGATGTCCATAAATCTTGAATACAATCGTCGCTCCATTTTGGTTTTGAATCAACAACAATCTGCCCACCAGAATTATCACAAACAGAACACGCATCAGCCTTTTGCAATGTTGAAAAGTAAGGTGTTAATTTACCATTAGCATCCGCATATGTTTCATTTAGAGCGGCGCAAGAATCTCCTTTAACTTGAGTTTTACCTGGGTTATTTGAATATTGTGCATCCAAGTTAACGATATTGTCTTCGGTATATAATAAATTATCATCACCATCTTTTGGATAAGCTTTATCCGACGGACACCAACCACATATATCGCCAAATTCAGCATTATTTAAATCACCACAATCTTTTACTTCTGAGCATTTATCTTGCATTTTTATTTTTTCACAATCATACGCAGTTGTTGCCCATCTATTTCCCAATGGTTTTTTGGTATCACTTGTTTTGGGTGGATGAGCTTCCAATGCGTCACTGGGACATACATCGGGACCAACTTGTTTTCCACCAAGTGCATTCGGCATATAATCAAATTTACCATCTTGGTTATATCCACCAGTTGTGCTACCCTGAAATCCCTTTTTATCGCCTAATTTTCCACAATATCCACAATTTTCATAACCCGGTTCATTTAACATCCCACATTTTGTTATGGCGCGACATTTTTCTATCTCTTTTCCGTAATCATTTATCGCACTACCTTTGCCGTGGAATCCTTCCATATTTTTTACCTTTAAATATTGCCCCCTATTCTCATAGTTTAATCTATTCCTACTATCCAAATAAATAAAAGCTCCGCCAATATTGCTATCTATTTTTTTACCCAATTCATAATCTTTTTTATTTATTAATTTTTCATAGTAGTCACTGGTATGCTCAATAAATTCATCTCGGTGTTTTATGTTTTCCTCATATTCGCTCAATCCTTCCCTATCTTTTTTTTCTCTATATTTATTTGGATTTTTTTCCTTTATTATTTTATATATTTGACATACTAATATTAATAGTATGATTAACCCGAGAATAAATAATTTCATATATACATATTATTATAAAATTATTTGAATTCAACGACAATTTTAACTTGTTCTTTTTTTATACTTTTTGAAGCTAATACCGATAACTCTTCTCTTTTTTTTCTCGTTTTATTTTTAAATTTTAATTTATTTTTAGAAGTACTATTACGTTTATTCATATCTTGATTTATTAATTCTAAATGTTCTTTAATATAAGACATAATATTATTTTCCAACAACCATCTAAAAAAATTTAACTGACCAATAGTGGTTTGTATTGAAATATTTTCTTTATACGGTATTGTTATTCTGTCCCATCTGCAAAATGGATCAAATCTTTTTTTAGAATATGCCTTTAATTTTAATTTATAATCCGTATATACTTTGAATCTCACATTCGCATTTTTGATAATAGTATAATTTTTTTTACTATAATTTGTCACAAACCAATCAACCAATCTGAGAGAAATTAATGATTCACCATTAATAATTGGTAAGATTTTATCAATATTATTATTTTTATTATAAAATCCTAGTAAATTATTAAGCAATAAACTATTTTGCGTTGTATAATTCATTTTAAGACATAATAAAAAACATTATTTAAATTCTTATTTGTTAAAGTCATTAATTCTCATCATTATCCATTTTTTTATCTTTATATGTATTTCTTGGGCGAAGAAATTTATTCTCATTTGTTAAATCATCAATATATTTGTTAGTTGATAAATATGGGTTAAACCAACCATTTTTTAATTTTTCTCTTTTATTTAATCTTTTTTCAATAATATCACGATTGTTATTACGACTTTCTAAATTAATTTCAATACTTTCTCTAAAATTATTACTATTTACACTAATTTCTTTATTTCTTGGAAAACTATTATTTATGTCTAACAAAGTATTCGTTTTTCTCTCAATCTCTTTTTCTAAAATATTATTTTTTTCATTACGATTGGTTTTAATTATTTTATTTTCTCCATTATTCCAATATAATTGCGCGTAATTCATAATTAAATTATAAATTGATTTTAATTTTTCATTTTAAGTTTAAATTAAAATGAAATTGGCTATTGTTCAAAATTGGGATGAATCATTTGGGTATTATGACAATGAAATGAATTTGGTATATGGTTGCAATGAACATAATTTAAATAAATTTATTAGTTATTTGAAAAAGAAGAAATTTATAACTTATAGTTGGGAGAGAGATGAAGATGGGATTGAACAAACCGTTTTTGATTTTATAAAATTATTTAACTATTTAAACAATGTTCAGACGAGAGTACCTGTTGGTGATTCAAAAAAATTTAAAATAAATATCATTAAAAAATATAATTTTTCCAATAGAGACTTTTGTTCAATTAATATTTCATTTGAATATTTTATTAAAAAATGTAAAAAATATTATTTTCAAAAACTAAATTATTATAAATCACCTAAATCAATAATTTATAGACAACGATTTGGGCGATTTGGTTTTAAATTTAATAATGTTTAATAATTCGCATTTGTTTTGCAAATTTAAAATGTTCATCACCCCGCCGCCTTTTCTGCAAATTACATTTTAAACACGAAATTACAACATTTTTTGTAAAATGACCAATATCGTTATTTATTCTATCCAATGTCCATTGTTCCATATCTCTTTTTTTTTTTGAGAGTAAACTGCATTTACATCTACAATAATAACATAATAATTTTGATACAACTAATTTTTCAAGTAATTCATCGTACCCAATAAATTTAATATCATCAAATCTTTTTTTTTTAACATCTTGAGATTTATATCCATTTAATTTTCTTTTTAATGATTTTATTATAAATTTATCATTATTGAAACTTTCATTTAAATATAATTTATTTATCCATTCAATATTGCCCTTTAAAAATGTATCTATTATTTCGTTATTTGAAATATCTTTAACGGATAATGATTTTTTTTCTTCCTTTATTATAATTTTTTTCATATATAAATGACATTTATTAAATGAACATAAACTTAATTTAATATAATATAATATAGTTATGAAAAATGATGAAAAAAAAGATTCAAAAAAAGAATCTTGTACGGAATTAAAAAATATTAAATATCAAAATATGTTGTTATCAAATTCAAAAATGTCAACGGAACCCATAACAAATATATGTAATATTGATAATTTTTTAAAAAAAGAAATACAATTAAATACAAAAAAACCGTGGAATAAACAGAGTCGGACTGTTAAAAATTCATTAATAAAAAAATATGTTATACATTATTCTGCCAAACATAAATTATCTGAAAAACATAAAATAAAATTAGAAGAATATTTATTATTATGCATTGATAGAAAAAAACTACAAAAAATAAAAGATATTCAATATGACGTTGAAAATAATAAGATAATAAATATACCTTTATTATTTTTTAATAAACAAAAAGAAATATTCATTTTAAAAAGATCAGATAAAAAACACAAAATATCAAATCATTTGGCACCAAAGCATATAAGAAATTGCAAGAAAACATTAAAAATTTTAAATAAAGATGAAAAAGTAAATAAAAAAAATGAAAAAAAGGGAGTTAACAAATCTCTTAAAAATTTAAATAAGAAAGAGCCTAAGAAAGAGCCTAAGAAAGAGCCTAAGAAAGAGCCTAAGAAAGAGCCTAAGAAAGCGCCTAAGAAAGCGCCTAAGAAAGAGCCTAAGAAAGCGCCTAAGAAAGCGCCTAAGAAAGCGCCTAAGAAAGCGCCTAAGAAAGAGCCTAAGAAAGAGCCTAAGAAAGCGCCTAAGAAAGCGAAAGAAGAGTAAAATACAAATAATAATTTAAATTGATATAAATTTAATATGATGATTATATATTATATAATCCGAATGGTTAACTGGAATGATTTACCTACATTGGCGAATATAAAGGATAAATTTAATTTAAAAAAGGCGAATAATAAAAATATTGAAGACTTTAAAGAAAGTATCTATTATTTTGTTGAAGAATATTTAAAAGATAATATACGCGTATATGAAAAGTATCATTTTTTAGAGGTTGTATATGAAGATATTTTTAAAATTATTATAGATACATATGGCGATACGGTTATTGATTCCTTTTCCATTCCATTAGAAACTGTAATTCACGAATGCATTGAATTATATTTCCTTATAAACGATAAACCTAGATCTTTTAAAAAAACATTAATATTGAAAGATCCAAATATCAATTATGTTAAGTCAATATTTGAAAAAGTTAAATCCAAAGAACAACCAGACCAACGAACCGAAGAATGGTTTATGTTTCGTTGGAATTTATTAACAGCAAGTTCAATATGGAAAGCAATTGATTCAACCGCTATGGTAAATAGCATTATTTATGATAAATGTAAACCCATAAATATCTCTTCCAAAACATCAGTTAATATTAATTCACCTTTTCACCAAGGTCATAAATATGAACCATTGTCGTCGTTGATGTATGAATATTTGTATGATACAAAAGTTGGTGAATTCGGTTGTATTAAACACGACACTATTCCATTTTTGGGAGCCTCCCCCGATGGAATTAACATTGATGAAAAAAATGTTCGGTTCGGTCGTTTATTAGAAATAAAAAATCCAGTATCTGATAGGTTATTGAACGGTATACCAAAAAAGGATTATTGGATACAGATGCAAATTCAAATGGAAGTATGGTGTTTAGATGAATGCGATTTTCTAGAAACACGTTTCAAAACATATGAAAGTGAAGAAGATTTTAATAATGATGGTACTTTTAATAAAACAAAAGACGGAAAATTTAAAGGTATTATTTTACAATTCCACGATGGAAATGAACCAATTTATGAATACCCACCTTTTAATATTTCAAAAAAAGAATTTGATCAATGGTCTGAAAAATGTATTAACGAAAAATCACATTTAACTTGGATTGGTTATACTTATTGGTTTTTGGACAATTATTCTTGTGCATTAGTACTCAGAAATAAAGAATGGTTTAAAGAAATACAACCTATTTTAGAAAATGTTTGGGATACAATTATAAAAGAAAGAGTTACTGGTTATAATCATAGAAAACCCAAAAAAAGAGTAAAAAAGAAAGATGAACAAAATCAATCAATAATTATCAAAATAGATACATAAAAAAAATATAAAAAATAATTTTTTTTTATATTTTAATCAATTAGTGAACAAAAAAAACCAACACGGCGACAGTCAAATATATCAGGCATACAAGATTCCGGTGTTTTTTTCATAACAACATCGGTCGCATTATAAAAATTTTCACACATTTTATTACCCTTTGTATTTTTATCATTACACGGATGAATTCCAAAATTATTACTAATTTTACTATATTTACCAACTCTAATTGAATTATTTTGCTGATTATGTATTTTTCTAGGTTCCTTTGCAACCTCTAACTTATCTAAGATAGGACCTCTATATAATTCATTAATATTGTTATAATGGCTAGCAAACCCTTCTTTTTCTTTTATTAATATCATAACAACACCTATAAATATACAAGCAATTAAAAATTTATTTAATAAATAATATCGTTGTGATGCCATTTTATATATTATCAATATTATATATTACTTAAAATTTATTAATTAACAACGATTTAAATATATCAGAATTAATATATTAATAAATGGATAAAAACGAGGATTATGTTATTAAGCGTTCTGGTAAAAAGGAGGTTATTTCTTTTGATAAGATACTAAATCGTATAAAAAAAATAGGTAAAAATGAATTAGATGTGAATTATACATCGTTAACTGTCAAAATCATTGATAGATTATATCCAAATATTCCAACATCAATGATCGACGAATTAACAGCGCAACAATGCGCTTCATTGGCAACAAAACACCCCGATTATGGTATTTTAGCCAGTCGTGTTTTGATATCAAATCACCAAAAAAATACAGATCAAAATTTTTTTAAAATTACTAAACAATTATATAATTTTAAAGACGTTAATGATAAAAATGTATCTTTAATATCAAAAAAATATTTCAATGTTATCAAACAAAATAAATCCATAATTCAGGGATGGTTAGATTATGATAGAGATTTTTTATTGGATTATTTTGGATTTAAAACCCTAGAACGAGCATATTTAATGAAAATTAATAAAGTAATCGTTGAAAGACCACAACATATGTGGATGAGGGTTTCCATTGGTATACACGGTGATGATCTTAAAAGAGCAAAAGAAACATATGATTATATGAGTCAAAAATTTTTCACACACGCAACACCAACGTTGTTTAATGCAGGAACACCTCGCTCCCAACTTAGCAGTTGTTATTTAATAGGTATGGAAGAAGATAGTATTGCTGGTATTTATAGTACATTGACCGATTGTGCTTTAATTTCAAAATGGGCGGGCGGAATCGGTTTACATATACATAATATTCGTTCAACGGGATCTCATATTCGCGGAACAAACGGCACATCAAACGGAATCGTCCCAATGTTAAGAGTGTTCAATGGTACTGCTAGATATTGTGACCAGGGTGGTGGTAAAAGAAAAGGTTCTTTCGCTATTTATATGGAACCGTGGCACGGCGATATTGAAGATTTTCTTGAAATGAAAAAGAATCACGGCGACGAAGAAATGAGAGCTAGAGATTTATTTTATGCATTATGGATACCTGATTTATTTATGAAAAGGGTTATGGAAAATAAAAAATGGACACTGATGTGTCCCGATAAATGCCCCGGATTATCGGAAGTATATGGTGACAAATTTGTTCAACTTTATGAAAAATATGAAAGAGACGGTCGTGGGATTAAAACAATTGATGCTAGGAAAATATGGCTCAAAATTTTAGATTCTCAAATTGAAACGGGAACGCCTTATATGTTATATAAAGACCATTGTAATAATAAATCCAATCAAAAAAACATTGGCACCATAAAGTCGAGCAATCTTTGTTGCGAAATAATAGAGTATTCTGATTCCAAAGAAACGGCTGTTTGTAATTTAGCCAGCGTTGGATTGTCAAAATTTGTTGAAAATCCAACCCCACTTTATTATAAAGATATTAAATCTATAAAAATTTATTCAAAGACAAATTGTAAATGGTGCAAAAGAACAAAAGAATTATTTGATAATAATGGTTTTGATTATGAAGAAATTAATTTAGATGACGATGAAAAAAGGAAAGAATTTTATAATTCCGTTAATAAAAATTTAGACGACAAAATTAATTCTGTACCACAAATTTATATTAATAACAAGCGAATTGGTGGGTATAAAGAATTAATTAAAATATTAAAACCAACATTTAATTATGAGCTTTTGCATAAAATTACAAAAATTATCACATATAATTTAAATAAAGTTATTGATATTAATTTTTATCCAACCTCCAAGACAAAAACATCAAATAAAAGACATAGACCAATTGGTATTGGCGTCCAAGGTTTGGCAGATGCGTTTGCTTTAATGAATTTACCGTTTAATTCAGATGAAGCTAAAGAAATTAATAAAAATATTTTTGAAACAATATATCACGCAGCGCTAGAATCTAGTATGGAAATTGCAATAGAAGATGGGTCATATGAAACATTTGAAGGATCACCAGCTTCAAAAGGTATTTTACAATTTGATATGTGGAATGTTAAACCATCAAATAGATATTCTTGGTCATCATTAAAACAAAAAATCAAAAAATATGGTTTGCGCAATTCATTGTTGGTCGCTCCTATGCCAACTGCTTCAACATCGCAAATTCTCGGGAATAATGAATGTTTTGAACCGTTTACCAGCAATATTTATGTACGCAGAACATTGGCAGGCGAATTTATAATGATTAATAAATATTTAATTAGAGAATTAATTAAAGAAAATAAGTGGGATGAAAATATTAAAAATGAAATTATTAAAAATAATGGTTCTATACAAAATATAGAACATTTATCAAAGGAATTAAAAGAGAAATATAAAACAGTTTGGGAAATACCCATGAAAGATATCATTGATATGTCGGCAGATCGCGGTGCATATATATGTCAAAGTCAAAGTTTAAATTTATGGATGAAAGTACCGACTTATGATAAATTAACTTCAATGCATATGTATGCTTGGAAAAGGGGATTAAAAACGGGATTATATTATTTAAGAACAAAAGCCAAAGCTGCACCACAACAATTTACCATTGAGCCAGATAAAAAAAATACCCCATACGAAGATGAAGTCTGTGATATGTGTTCTGGTTAATAATCACACGTTATTTTATTAAATAATTCTTCTCTCTTTAATTGATCGCTAGTAAAATCATCATCTGTTAAATTAAATGTTTTTTTTATTTCCATTATTGTATCATCTTCTATTTCTTGTTTTATATAATTAACCATTACATTTATAATTAATTCAATATGTAAATAATTAACAACTTCCAACAACTCAAAAAAATCTTTCAATGAAAAATATTTTGATATTTGTATTATTTTTTTTAATTTATTGTTATTTTTATAATCGTCAATCTTCTTTTCCAATACATATTGTATTATTGCCTTTATTTTTACTAAGGATTGTATTGATAATTTATCTATTTTTAGTTCTTTCACATTTTTATTTTCAGAATCTTCACAAGAATCTTCACAAGAATCTTCGCAAGAATCTTCAGAATCTTCGTTATTATAAAATTGTTCATTAAAAAACATATTATTTAAAAATGTTGAAAATTTAATTTCTTCTTTGTTAAACAATATACTTTGATCTTCTTTTGTAATAATTCTTATCATTTAAAAAAAATGCTAAGAATTATTTAATATTTTTTTAATATTAATTTAATATTTCATCAAATACACGCCTAAATTCTTGATTGTTTGGATTATTTTCAATTGTTTTATTGTTATATACAGGATCATAACCATAGTAATGAAAGCAGAAACATCTAAAACATACATATACATCAATTAAAGAATTATGCAATTGGGTAGGTGTTGTTTTGAAAAATGTCTTATGTAAATTAATTAATTTTGGCCATCTTTTGAACAGATGTTTTGTTTTTTGCATAGTACAATATTTTTCACCTCTATAAAAATACATTGCATTTCTCAAATCATTTCTTAATAGTTCAACACTTATAATTGATGTGTCAAATTCTAAGTTATGAGCAACCATTATTTTGCTATTTGATAAATCCCTTTTAAATTCCATCAATACATCCACAATATTTTCCCCGTCTCGGCGCATTATTTCATTTGTTATACCGTGTATTTTAATAGAATCTTCGGGTATTTTTTGTTCTTCTGGTATTTTTATGATATGATCATTAATACTCTCTATTTCACCAGAATTATATACAATCCAGCTTATTTGAACAATATAAGGCCAATTTTCAAAGTCTGTAAATGGACGATTCCTTTTTTTTGGTAAACCAGTTGTTTCAACATCAAATACAACAATAGTCATGATATAAAAAATAATATATTATTTTTAATATTATTTCATTATCAATTTAATTCAAAACTAGGTAATGTTACTGTATATTTATTATTGCATTTGACAATGTATATTTTAAAATAACAATTATCTTGATATAATATAATTTGTTCTTTATTTTGTTTCATTTTTTTCTTAGTGTTATTTACCATATTATTTGATAATATAAAACATCTTGAAAAAGATGATTGTATTGGAATACTATTAATATTTGGTATACCATTATTATTTAATACAGGGTTATTTAATATACTATCCCGGATTGTACAAAGGTGATTTTCATCGCGAATAAGTGTAATCATAAAATAAAGATCATTTTCTGGAATTTCATAATTAAACCACATATCTCTTAGAAATACACCTTTAACGCTATTAATTTTTTCTTCAATAATAAAATGATTATTTAACAACTTCCAACATTTATCTTTTGATGCATCATAAAGTATTAAACTATATCTTGGAAATGACATTTTTTATTAAATATAATATAAAAATTACAATAATCAATTTAAAAAGGCTTTATTTATTTTACTATTTTTGCATATCCCAAACGATTTTCTGTGCCACTGAGAAATACCATAATGTTTAATACCTTCCATATGTTTTTTTGTACCATAACCTTTATTATTTCTCAAATCATAATATTCATCTAATAATGGGTATTTATCACACATTTCATTTATATATTTGTCTCGTGCAACTTTGGCTAATATAGAAGCAGAAGCAATGGAAGCATATAAATTATCACCTTTAACAATACATCTATGAGGTATTATTTCGCAATTATGTGTATAAATTTGAAATTCAGAACCATCCACTAAAATATATTCGGGTCTTACCTGTAAATTATCAAGTGATATATGCATTGAATCATACGTAGAATTATAAATATTTCTATTATCAATATATTTTTCATCTTTCCAAGTAACCGACCAATCAATTGCATTTTCTTTAATAAATTCAAATGCTTGATTTCTTTTTTTTTCTGATAGTTTTTTACTATCTTTTATAAATGGTTGTTGAAATGTTTCGTCTTGAGGTATAATTACCGCCGCCGTATATACTCTTCCAAACATTGGTCCTCTACCTGCTTCATCAATACCTGCTTCTAAAAAATCTTTATTATAAAATGTTTTAAGCATTCTTAATAAATATTTTAAATTAATTATTTAATATATTTATTTAATGTTTTATCTGCCGATGTTATACTGTTATTGCTGCAGTTGATGGTACTGATACATTTCCAGCTTGATCTATAACATAAATATAATATGTACCAGGGTCTGTTGGTGCGTCTATGCTTAATGCCGTGCCATCATTTGCTTTTGTCATTGTTGCGGGATTTACTGCAAAGGTTGTTGTACCCACCACAGCTAACCATACATTGTTTGAAATGTTCCCCGAAGATGCGATTGCAACCGCGGCCCCACCTGTTACCGTTATGTTTGCTGCCAACACTGTATTTTGACTTGTTGGTGCTGTTGTATCTGTTGTCACACTTCCAGACCCGCTTGTTACAGCTGTTCCCGCATTTCCGGCCGAATCGCTGAATGCTATGCTATATGCGACACTACCATCCGTATCACTTGAATTGGTCGTGTAAACAGCAGTCCAAATGTTTCCAGGTGTGTTGGCATACGTTATTGATGTATCCGTGATTGCTGCATTACCACTTGTAAAGGTTACAACAGGCGTTCCAATTGTTTCACTTGCGGTAAATGTAAGTGTTACGTCATCACCTGCTTTTGCAAGAGTAGTTGTTGCGTTATTCG
>Ga0206131_10001852_pt1 | contig 26483 bp, 28 predicted proteins | sample Helgoland_Spring_FD_148636 | JGI IMG/M metagenome (GOLD analysis project Ga0206131, IMG submission 148636) | Pelagic subsurface seawater microbial communities from Kabeltonne, Helgoland, North Sea - Helgoland_Spring_Bloom_20160517_1 | ecosystem: Environmental > Aquatic > Marine > Epipelagic ...
GCAGCGGAGGTCGTACCAAACGCAATTGGTATGTAACAAAAGGTAATGTTGCTACAATTGATGATGTTATAAAAGCAATGTCAAACTTAGAGGTAGGTAAAAACGGTTGGAAACAAGCATAAAGATATATAATAAAACAACAACAAAAACTATTAAAAACCTGGACTTTAGTTCAGGTTTTTTTATGCCACATTCCCAGTGAAACAAATAGAATCCTCGACGTATAACTTTTAAATAATTTTATATGAAGGCATATTACTTTGATAACGGAACAGATGAGAATCCAGAATGGTCTAACAACTGGGGAGATATAATAGGTCCTGAAATCGTTAGGCATTTTTCGCAAAGTAGTAAAATAGAACCAACCGACCAAAAGGTAAGTGGTAAGCTCGTTTCAATAGGTAGCGTTATGCTTGCTGCTAGAAATAATGATTTAATCTGGGGAACTGGTGTAATTCAAAGCGGCCAGTATTTGCCTAACCTGAGGAACGTTAAGATATTCGCGACTAGAGGCCCAATGACAAGAGAGCATCTTATTAATCTAGGGCATAAAGTACCGGAAGTATATGGAGATCCAGGTCTTTTATATCCACACATCTACAACCCTGAAATTAAGAAAACACACAGATGGGGAATTATTCCTCACTACGTTGATGTTAATCACCCGATGGTCAAACATCTTGTTAACAAAGGAGTAAAGTTTATTGACATATGCGCTGGAAAAAAAGAATTCGTAGATCAGCTTAAATCCGTAGATAATGTACTTTCGTCATCTCTACATGGACTGATAGCAGCCGACGCATATGGAATACCTAATGCTAGGATTAAATTAACTGGAAATTTAGTAGGTGGTGATTTTAAGTTTAGAGACTATTCTCTATCGGTTAATAGACTTAATTGGAAAGCTGTAGAAATTAATAAGGAAACAATTATAGAAGAGATAGAATTAAACCATAGTATAGAATGGGACGAAGATGAGCTACTCCGAGCAGCTCCTTGGAACCATGAAAAGTACAGAGATTTATTCTAAAAATCTCCGCATTAATAAGTGAAACAAACAAGAACCTTGTCATATAACTTTAAATTTAATAAACAAATAAAAAAATATGAAACTAGTAATTGATCGAGTTGACCAACATGCTCTTACCGATTTTATTAATCGCGTAAAACTAATTGATTCATTTATCTATATGAAAATGGATCCAAACCGTATTACATCTGCAGTTTATCTTCCGCAAAGAGACGCGGTTAAGTACCATGCAATTAATACAGACGCTATCTTTAAATTAAAATCAGCTCCTGAAACTGATAAAGAAATGAAGATCGCATTTTTTGATGGTGCAAAAGTTATTGATGCAATCAAGCATTTCAATAGCGATTCTATTAAAGGTGAAATTGAATTTATTGAAAACGACGAAGACTTAGTTGCATCTACTCTTAGATTATTTAACGATGAACTTGAAATTACACTTTCGTGCTCCGAGCCTTCTCTTGGATTTAAAGATCTAACAGGAGATCAAATTGAAACAATCTTTTCAAAAGATGGTAGTACTTTTAACTTTGAATTAGATACTTATTCAATTGGGCGTGTTAAGAATCTATTCTCACTTGATAAAGATGAAACATTTGCAATCAAGTCAAGTTCTGATGGCATAAATGTTAAAGGTAAATCTTTCAACGTAGTTATTAATCCAGAAAGTAACGGCAATGGCGATGTTACAGTGTATAAGAAGTACTTAAATCTTCTTGATAAAGAAGAGCAAAATGTATACATATCTTCTTCAAAAGTAGTATTTGCATCTAAAGATAGCGAAACACTATTAACTGTATCAACTTGCCAAACTGCATAATATGAATCTAGAAGAGTTAAAGAATAAACCAACCGAACAATTAAGCAAAGACGAAGCAGAACTTCTCATTAATCATTATGAGGAGCTTTCTGCTAAGTTTACAGCATATGAACAAGCGGTAAAAGTAACTTTGAACTCTATCTACGGTGCCTTTGGTAACAAGTGGTTTCACTTCTTTAACATTGACATGGCAGAGTCCATTACACTGCAAGGACAAGATGCTATTCTTTACTCTGAAAATGTATTAAATAAGTACTTTCAAGATTTTTTCTTTAAAGATACTGCAGTACATGAGAGATTTAATATTAAAGTAAAACACAAGCTTGAAAGACCATCGGTAATCTATATTGATACTGATTCTTGTTATGTTCAGTTTGAAGAAATGTACAATTCTATTGAGTGGTTAGGAGATCCTTTATCGATTGATACCTTTATAATTGAATTATATGATTTTAGACTAAAAGACTATATCATTAAAGCAATGGAAAAATATGCCGAGAAGAGAAACACTGATAACTTCTTAGTATTTGAACTTGAAACGGTAGCATATAATGGTATTTGGATGTCAAAAAAGAAGTACATTCAAAATATCGCATGGGATGATAAGCTTGAAGTAACTGATAGACATCCTTCCTTAAAAAAGGTTAAGACAATCGGTTTCGATACTATACAGTCTTCAACTCCGTCATTCGTTAGAAATAAACTGGTAGATGCACTTAAGATTATTTTTAGAAAACATCAGAAACCATCAGCAGAAGACTTAAAAGAGCTGGTAGAGTTTATGAAACAAACTAAGAAAGAGTTTAAGTTAGCAGACCTTGACGATATCGCATTTAATAAGAGAACTAACAATATTGAAAAATATATCGTTGACGATCAGATTGAATTGCAGTTTGGTTTGAAGTGTCCACCTAACGTTAAAGCAGCCGGTTTTTACAACTATTTGCTGAATAACAATAAAAAATACAAAAACAAGTATAAGTTAATTGGTAATGGAGAAAAGCTTAAAATTTATCACGTCAATGGTAATCTAAGCGATACTTTCGCCTATATGCCAGGAGAACATCCTTATGAATTTGCACCTCCAGTAGACTATGATACTCAATTTGAAAAGTCTATGATCGATCCTCTAAACAGAGTATTGAAAGCTATAGGTTTACAAACTCTTGACACTAATTTAATCTATGCATCATCTTTATTTTAAAAATATGGACCTAAAAGAAATAATATACACATTAGAAAAAGAGAATCCAAATAGTATGGACTTAGGAAATGCAGTTAGAAATCTTGTTTGGAAAATGAAAAAAGTACAGAGCAACGAGGTTAATGATGAAAACCTAAAGGGTCAAATTAATATATTTGGAGAAGTCAAGCAATGAATTTAGAAGAATTGACATCAGAGCAGATCGAGATGATAAAAGAATATCAATCAATCCACTCTAAAATAGAATCGCTTGAGAGTCAAATGAAGAATTTGAGTGTTGAAGCAAATGAGCTTATGGAACAGCTTAAAAGACTCCGAGAAAAAGATAAAAAAATATTTGAAAATTATGGCAAAGAAAAAAGAATTTAGTTTTGACGATCTTAATGCGGAACTGGCGGAGTTAAATCCTCTAGGGTCTGTCATGGATCAGTCTAATTTCAGTGAAGTAACCGAATGGATTCACACTGGAAACTATCACCTAAATGCGTGTGTAAGTGGATCTCTTTTTAGAGGATGGCCAAATAACAGATCATGCTCAGTTGCTGGACCTTCAGGTACCGGTAAAACGTTCTTAACGCTAAACTCAGTACGAGAAGCAATTAACATGGGTTACAACGTAATCTATTATGATTCTGAAGCTGCAGTAGATAAAGAACAAATGATTAAATTTGGTATTGATACGACTAAAGTAAACTACCAACCTGTAAATACTGTTCAAGAGTTTAGAACTTCAGTAACAACAATTACTAAAAAGATGCAAGAAATCAAACGAGCTGGTGGAGATATACCAAAGTTGATGATAATCTTGGATAGTGCTGGTAACTTAGCAACTCAAAAAGAAATTGATGATGCTGCTAGCGGTTCTGAAAAAAGTGATATGACCAGGTCTAAAATCTTAAAATCAATTTTTAGGATTATTATGACACCATTAGCGGATCTTAAGATTCCTTTTATCTTCACAAACCACACATACCAATCTCAATCATTTATTCCAATGCAAATTGCAGGTGGAGGAACTGGTCCAGAATATGCAGCATCAATCGTGCTTATGTTAAACAAGGCGCAGTTAAAAGATGGAGCTGATAAAGTAGGTATTATCGTAACTGCAAAACCTTCAAAGAATCGTTTTGCAAAACCAACACCAATTAAGTTTCATTTAAATTTTAGCGAAGGCATGAACCCATATGTTGGATTAGAACAATACGCTACTTGGGATATTTGCGGAATCACTAGAGGTACTATTGAAAAAGGTGTTAAAGTTCCTAAGGCAACTGCAAGAGGTTGGATCTGTGAGCATCTGGATGAAGTAGTATCAAACTCAGATTTCTTTACATCAAAGGTATTTACCAAGGAAGTAATGGAAAAGATTGATAAGCACATTCAACCACTATTTAATTATAATTCAGAATCAGCAACATTTGACATTGAAGGATTATTAGAAGAAACAGAAGACTAATCTGACATATAACCTTTAAATAAGAAACATATGCAGTTTGGACAAGACTTCGAGAAAATATTCTTCCGCCTTTCATTAGAAAAACCAAAATATCTTCAATCCATAAAGACCGGATATTACACATCCGAAGAGATAGATGTATTAAGTTATCTTGCTAATAAATTCTATGTTAAGTTTAATGAGACTCCTGGTAAGGACCAATTAAAACTACTCGTACAGAATTACAAGAAGGCTAAGGAAAAGATAACCGACGGTATTTTAGATGTTATTTTTGATGTTAACCTAGATAATTATGATGAAGAGTGGTTAACAAATACCGCAGAATCATGGATTAAGTGGAGAACGTTTGATACGTCATTAATTGATACTATTGAGTTTATTAAGACAACTCAAGTAACTCCTGAAAATGCAGATAGCATTATTCAAAAGGTAAAAGGTCTAATTAACGATAGAAATAACATTACATTTAATTCTGACTTAGGATTAGACTTCTTTAATGCGGAAGATCACGATCAAAGAGAGGCAGAAAAGGTAAGCTCAGGCTATAATTTCATAGATAGAGTATTAAGCGGAGGTTATGATAAAGGTGGTAACTTAGTAGTGTATGCTGGAGAACAAAACATTGGTAAGTCGATTTATTTGGCAAATGATGCTGCTAACTTCGTAAAGATGGGTACCAATACTGTAGTTATTACTGCAGAGATGGCCGCTCATAAATTTGTAAAACGTATAGGTTCTAATCTACTTTCAGTAAATATTAGCGAATATGCAGAGAAGGCAAAAAATAGAGAATACATAAAGAGAAGGCTAGAAACAGTAGGAGATGGATTTACTCCACCTGGACAGCTTTTTATTAAACAAATGCCAACTTCACAGGCAACAGTATTAGATATTGATGCATACATTACACAGATTGAAGAGGAGAAACAAATTAAGATTGGAGCTGTAGTTATTGACTATATTAATATTCTTTCAAACTATAGAAATCCAAACAGCGAAAATACTTACTTAAAAATTAAGCAGATTGCAGAGGATTTAAGAGCGATGGGGCAAAGACACGATTGGTTAATTGTAACGGCTACTCAAATCACAAGAAGCGGTTATAATTCAAGCGATGTTACAATGAGCGATATTGCAGAATCTGCAGGACTTTCTCACACTGCCGATGTTATGATGGCTATCATACAAGACGATCTAATGCGGGCAAACGATGAATACTGGCTTAAAATCTTAAAGATGCGAGACGGTGAAGGAAAAGGAACTAAATGTAAGTTGAACATTAATTGGAATTATATGCGATTAATAGAAACTGACGAAATAACTAATAGTAATCTACACGGAATATAATGATAAACAGAGATAAAATATTTGAAAACAACTTCGAATCTCCGGATTTTGAAATGTTACCCAACTTTTCTTTTGACTTAGATCCAACATGGAAGGACAATAGATCAGAAGAAGAAAAGATACACCAAGAGTTAATTTCTGGAGAGATTCACGAACTAATAACAAATTCTAGGTTTAAGGTCTTTAATGAAATAGACGAGCACGGTAGAAATACTAAGTTAAAAAAGCTTGAGATTAATGACGTATACGGATATATTGTAGACGAACTACTAAGAAATTACGGAAGAATCGATATTTTTAGCGAACTGTGCACATACTTTGATATTAATCCTACTAAATTCTATAGTTCACTTTCCAACGTATATAAAGAGGATCTAATTGAAGAACTTGATAGAAAGACCGGAATCTTAAGCCAAAAAAACATTAAAAAGTTATTCTAATGATTGAAGCTAGCTCGAACAATAACGTAAAGCGAGTGTGGATCCTTGGGGATCTGCACTTTGGAGTGAGAGCAAATTCTCAGGAATGGTTAGACATACAGAAAGACTTTTTTGAAAATTTGTTTATTCCAACGCTAAAGAAGCATGTTAAGCCTGGAGATATACTCGTCCAGGTTGGAGACACTTTTGATAATAGACAATCAATTAATATTAAGGTACTAAGCTACGCTGTAGATATTTTTGAAAGGTTAGGTAAGATTTTGCCAGTCCATGTTATTGTCGGTAACCATGATATTTGGGCAAAGAAAAGCAATGACGTAAGTTCAATTGATAGTTTAAAATGGATTCCAAACGTTCAGGTATATAAAGAACCAAACCAATTTGAATGGAATGGAAGAAAGGTTCTATTAATGCCATGGAGAAGAGACGTTGATCATGAGGTAGAAACTCTTTCAAACTTTCCGAATGCTGAAATAGTTTTTTGTCATTCTGAGGTAAGTGGACTCTACCTAAATGAAAAGGTAAAGAACGACCATGGTACAAGACCTTCAACCTATCGAAAATACACTAGAGTTTATAGCGGACATATTCATTACCGTCAAGAAAAAGAAAAGTTGTTAATGGTTGGAACTCCATATGAATTAACAAGATCAGATAGAGGTAATCAGAAAGGGTTTGACCTAGTTGATTTAGACAACATGGAAGAGACTTTCTTTCCAAACAATATATCACCAAAGTTTCTAAAGTACAACATCACGAAATTGTACGATGTTCCTTTGGGTGAATTTAAGGAAGAGATTAAAAATAACTTTGTTGATTTATTTGTACCGAGTAAAATTGCAGCTTCAAATGCATTAGGAGAGTTAATCAATAAGATTCAAAATGTTGGCCGTAAACTCGACCCGAACATCTATCAAGATGATGATATAATCGACAAGGATTTTCACGACCTTGACGAAGAGATATACAAAAACTATAACGTTTTAAATCTTTGTAACTCATATGTTGATAATCTTCATTATGACGACGACACGAAACAAAGGTTAAAATACAAATTAAAACAACTGCATGATCTTTGTGCATATAACCACGATATTGACAGATGAGAATAGATTCAATTGCATTTAAAAACTTTGCAAGTTATGGAAATAAAGTTCAGCAAATAGAATTTGAACAAGAATTCTCTGAGCTATTTCTAACACTTGGAAAGAACGGAGATGGAAAAACAACGATTGCAAATGCCATTATATTTGCACTGTATGGTAAAGTCGAAGGCGTAAAGCTTAGCGACCTACCTAATAGAATTAATCGAGAGCTATGGGTACAAATTAAATTAAAATGTGGATCGATTGATGTTGATATTGAAAGAGGACTTGATCCTGGTATATTTGTTGTAAAAATAAACGGGGTAGAGTTTGATAAGGCTGGAAAGAAAAGCGTCCAAGAGTACCTTGAAGAAGAGGTCTATGGCATACCATATCATGTGTTTAAGAACATAATTATTCTTTCAATTAATGATTTTAAGTCTTTTCTAACAATGAACAACTCGGACAAAAAACAAATTATCGATAAGATGTTTGGTTTTTCTGTTCTTAATGAAATGCAACAAAAGATTAAAGAAGAGAGGAAACACATTAAAAACGATATTAGTTCGTACGATGCTGAGCTTACACAAATCATGGATTCTATATCTTCGGTTCGTTCTAAATTAAACACACTACTTGAAGAATCCTCACTGAAGAACAAAGAAAGAATTCAAGAGTTAAAGACAGAGCTTACATCATTAAACGAATCCGCAAAAGAGTTAAAAATTGAAAGAGACGATATATCTACCCAGATTGGAGGATTTAAAGAAACCTATGAAGACTCTAGGAGCGAGGCAAGCAAACTTAAACACGAGATCGAATATTTAAAAAAGAAGATTGATCTCTATGAAGGTGGAAATTGTCCAACTTGTGAAACTAAGCTAGATAGTGAGTGGCATTCACAAAAACTAGATGAATACAATGACCATTTAAAAGAACATGCAATTCAAATCAAGGAACAAAAATTGATAATGGATGATGCAAAAGTTAAGGCTGATGAACTGAGTAAACAAAAAAAGGATATTGAATCAAGAGCATCTCAAATTAAATGGGATATGCAATCAATGAAAAATGAGTTGGTTAAAATTAGAGAAACATCAGATAGCGATCAATTTGAGCACTTACAGAAATTAATTGACGACTTTGAAATAAAGGAGGCTGAAAAGTCAAAAGAGTCCAGTAAATTACAAAACGAGTTTCAATTTACAGAGATGGTTGAGACTATTTTAGGAGAAGATGGCGTTAAAAACTTGGCAGTTAAAACAATTCTTCCAGGGCTTAACACTAATATTGCAGCGATGACTCAAACAATGCACCTACCATTTCATATTAAATTTGATGAGAAGTTTAATTGCATTATCAATCATTTAGGAGAGGAAATTAACCCAATGACACTTTCAACAGGAGAGAGAAAGAAAGCAGACTTTATTGTCATCATTGCAATTATTAAGATACTAAAACTTAGATTTCCTCAGCTTAACCTATTATTTTTAGATGAGTTATTAAGTTCAGTCGATGCAGATGGAGTACATAATATTCTTAAGATATTAAGCCAGGTTATTAAAGAGAACAAAATAAATACCTTTGTGATAAATCACTCAGTATTACCCCATGAGATGTTTGATAAAAAAATTCAAATATACAGGGAAAATGGCTTCTCTAAGCTAGATATTGAAAGAATTGAGTAGATATATAATAAGTACATCGAAATATTATAAATAATAAATGGCAACATACAATCTTAAATTCAACAAGGACGACAGTGTAGTTCGACATATAATAGTAGGACTGCTTGCCGACTTGAACGATAAATTAAGTTTTCATCGCCAAGTATCAAATGAAGAAAGGGTTGAAGTAGACGTTCCATTCTATTATTCAATAACAGGAGATGAGAATTTTCTAAGAGATAGTTTCCTATTCTCAACAGCACAGGGAATTAATTGTATTCCTGATGGAGAAAAAGCGGACGGCAATTACGATAGGGTACCTAGAGGAGTTATCAATATGACATCGCTTAACGTAGACCCATCTAAACTTGTAAACAAGAGAAATGAAGGATTTTATGCTAAGCTAGATGAAAATGGAACAATGCAGAGCTACATGGCAGAATTTGATATGGTTCCAATTGTTGTCGGCATTGACGTGACTATAGTACTATCAAGTCAACTTGATATTTTTAAGGTTACTGAGGCTATTATTAAGAAAATGTACAGGTCTAATTATTATAATGTTGAGGTTGGACATCTAGAAGATGGACTATATAGAATATCATCTGAGTATGTTGTGCCTGATGATTACTCCATGGAAAGACCAATTGAGTTTACTTTTGGAGAAAAAGAGGACTTTAGAATAACATTCTCTCTTGAAGTTAATTCATTTATTCCTTCATTTGATTTTAAAACCGAAAGACATGCTGGAAACAGAATGTACGAAATTGGAAGTTTAAATAATAAAGAGACTGGAAACACTACAGAACCAACGCTAGGAGATAATTACAGTGTTAAGGGAACCGACCTTCCTTTTAAGGAATAAACTCAGATATATAACTAAAATTACAAAACAATAAAATGGCAATATTGAACAAAAATATCTTTACAGTTTGTCTTAAAGAAAACGAGACACGTAGAATTTACTCTGCTGGAAGATTCTTTGAAATTAATGAAAATTCTGTTTCATTAACACACCCAACAAGACTGGAATCAACGCTAGCATGGACATTAGAAAACTTTAATGTTACTGAAAGTGGAATCGAATTCTACTACGATATTAAGGCAAATAGTATAAAACATTTAGTAGAAAGCGTTTCTGCTGATTTTCAAGCTGATCGGTTAGATGAATCAGTTAGAGCACATGATACTATTGGAGAACTTAACGAGAGACTAGTTGACGTAGAATCGATGAGAAAGAGTCATAAGCTATCAAACAATGAAGCGGCAGTAGTAGAGGCTAATGCTATTATTTCAGATCTTAAATCTAAAATTGAAGAGCTTAAAAAAACAGCAACCTACGTTAAGTATTCATATATTGCTGAAGAAAACAAAGCATATATCAATAGTAGAGAAGTTATACTTGAAGGATTTGCCGAACAGGCATTTGCAACTGGACATGTAAACTATAAAAACAAGGATATTTTAGCTGCATTTGAGATAGCTGCTAAAAACTTTAATGGTTTTGGAACTGCAGAAGGTCTTGTAGAAATCACAGATGAAAAGGTTAAATATTCTACGTTTAGAGTTAATGATCTTGGATTTGCTTTTAGAAATAATACTGAATCTAAACTTGAAGAATTCAGATCATTTTCACCAATCGCAACTATTGAATATGTTGCAGAAAAGACTGGAGAAGATTTATCTTTCATGTTTGAAGACTTGTTAGAATCAAAGGAAGAATTAAAAGCTAAAATTGAAGCAAGACTAGAAGAAACCTATTCGCTAATTGCATTCTTAAAAGACCAAAGAAACATTCTGGCTGGAGCTAATAAAAATATAGCCGAAATTAAAGAAGCCGATTTGTTAATTAACGATGAGATTAAACAATTTGAAAAGGTTGTTAAGATTCTTGAAGACGATGAATTAACAAAGAATGATGGATATATGGACGCAATGTTAGACCGTGAATATGGAGAACTAAAATCTGGTTCAGAAATAAAAATCGATGCTCTAGATTACACATCAGCAGGAAAAGATGATATGATTACAGTGATGCATGCTGGCAAACCTGAAAAGATACTAAAGAGACATATTTCTCTAGCATCTAGAGATTCTATCTAATCAAACAACCAAACTAAAGAGAGGCCAATTGGAAACAATTGGCCTTTTTTGTATATAATACTAAAATAATTATATCGACGTGACTAAAAGAACGAAACAATATCTAAATAATAAAGATCTATATGCGCAAATTGTCTTATCTAAAGAACAAGATAAACTAACTCGAGACGCTGAAAAAATGCTAGTACTCTTGGCAGAAAGAGCAATTAGAAAGTTAAGTTACGTGAATGATGATGATCGCCAGGACTGTCTACAATTCGCACTGCTTGACCTTTTAAAATACTGGAGAAACTTTAATCCAGTCTATACGAATGCATTTGCATACTTTACAGAGATTGCAAAGAGAGGATATGCAAAAGGTTGGAATAAAATTCATCCTAAAAAATATAAGTCTACACTAAGTCTTGATAAGTCAGGAGGCTCTAATGGAGAAGATGGTGGACTATTCAATATTTAATGTCTATAAAGAACGTAAAGCCAACTAAAAACTCAGGATTTATACAAGGGTATTTTAATCCAACCTATCCTGAAAAATACCTTGGAAAGGCCCCTATTATCTACAGGTCCTCTTGGGAGCGAAAGTTTATGATACTGTGTGATATGAGGGAAGATGTCGTTGCATGGTCATCCGAGCCAGTAGAGATAAAATATTGGTCAACACTAGACTCAAAAGAGAGAAAATACTATCCGGACTTTTATATGAAGGTCCAGAAGGGGGAAACATATGAGGAATTCCTAGTTGAAATAAAACCATCTGAACAAATTAAAAAGCCAAAACCACCAACTAAAAATTCTAAAAAAGCCCTAAAATCATATAAATTTTTAGCAGAGCAATTTGTCAAAAATAAGGATAAATATTTATATGCTAAGCGCTGGGCAGAAGAACGAGGCTGGAGATTTATAGTCCTCACTGAAAAATCGCTTAAATAATGGGTGAAATTAAAAGACAAATAGGAATTCTAAGTAGGCAGGCTGGAGGTAAAAAACTTGCTAGAAAGAAAGCGCATGATTGGTTTAACTCAGGTAAAAAGAAGAGAGGTGAAACTTCAGTCTCTTCAACTGGTCAAAGATTTCGATCTGGAAAAATATATGTTTTTGAGTATAAAACACCGAAAGGAATTGATCGATTAGAATGGTGGGATAAAAACCCAGTAGTGCTTGCTCTTGATCCATATAAAGGTAATGACGTTGGAATTAATATGAATCTATTGCCAATTAAAGTTAAAGAGGAGCTATTAGATTTTGTCTACGATAGAATGCAGGGCCAGATAAAATCAAAAACAAAAGGCACTCCGTCAGACGCAATTCGTCAGGGACAGTTATCATTGTCATATGAAGGAGCTCGGTCGTTTTTAAAAAGATTTGGATTTGATTTTGCAATTAGACAATACATTCCAAACTTAAAGTCAAATCAAGCAGTAGTTGCATATGAGAAATGGGCAGATATTGCACTTTGCGACTTTATAGATTTAAACGGCACCACCGTTGGAAAGGTAAAATATCAATTCAGAAAGCACTTAGAAAAGTAAAGAATATATAAAAAGAATATAATAATAAGATAATGGCAGGATTTACTGACAGAAATGGACCTTTAAGTACCGGTAAAAGATCTTTTAGAATCTCTAATTCATTGAAGAACCTTTCTTCATTTGGGATGAGATATGATGATTTAGTACTAAGACAGTCACAAGCGATTGGACCGATGGAGGACGCGATCGGTTATGGTCAAATGAACCCAATGGGTCTTGACAATGACGATATCTATGGAGCATTTGCGGCTTTATCGATGACGGATATTAATCTAAAAAAGAACATTCCCTTCTTTGATAAAGATTATGCTGGAAAAAGAGACGAACTAAGAAGATTTTCACTTAATGATGAGATCGAGGACATTCTCGATATTATGTGCGATGAAACAATAGTTTATGATGAAAAAAACTTCTTTGCATCTCCTGAAATTCTTGGAATGGATGCAAGTGAATCAGTTGAAAAAGACCTTAACAAATATTTTAAACAAATATATCAATACTTTGGATTTACACAGGATCTGTCTGCATGGTACTACTATAGAAAATTCTTAGTTGACGGCTATCTTGCATTTGAGATTATTTACTCACCAGATCAAAAAGAGATTATTGGATTTAAAGAGTTAGATCCAGTTACTCTTATTCCAGGCTATAATCACGACGATGGTAAAAAAGTATGGGTACAATATAAAGACGATCCAGTAAAAGAGAGAAAATTATATGACTCTCAAATAATTTACGTTTCTTACTCTTCAATCACAACCGCAAGTAGGGTTTCATATGTTGAAAGACTTATAAGAGCATTTAACCTTTTGCGAATTATGGAACACACTAGAGTAATATGGGCAACTACAAACTCTAGCTTTAGAATGAAGTTTATTATACCGGTTGGTGGTAAATCTAAAACCAGAGCAAAACAATCTCTTGCCCAACTAATGCATTCATATAAAGAAAGTGTAGATTTTGATTGGGATAGTGGATCTCTGCAAACCGACGGTAAACCAATGTTACAATTCAATAAAGAATATTGGTTGCCTAGTAAGGAGGGAGAAACTCCTGAAATTGAAACTCTTGGAGGAGATGGACCAGATCTTTCAGACACAGAAGCTCTAAAATATTTTAGTGATAAATTAAAGCACGTTTCTAAAGTGCCATATTCACGTTTCTTATATGAAGACGGAGGAGGAGACTTTAATCTTGCAGCAGATGGTATGATCCGTGATGAAATTAAGTTTAGTAAGTTTATTAAAAGACTTAGATCAGTATTCCAAGAAATTTTAGTAAAGCCTTTATATCTTCAAATGTGTCTTAAATATCCTGAATTTGAAAATGACCCTCAATTTAAGACCCAAGTCGCTCTACGATTCAACGAAGAGAATGTATTTGCTGAATTAAAGAACTATGAAATCATGGAAAGAAGACTAGACTTTATTGGACAAATGCGTGATAGTCTATCCACAGAAAATCCAGAAACAATGGAACAAGAGCACTTCTTTGATATGGACTTCCTAGTTAAGAAATACCTTAAAATATCCGAAGATGATCTTGCGGCAAACGCAGCAGCAAAGGCTAAAGATAATGCAAAAAAAGCAGGAGAGCAACCAGAAGATCCAATGGGAATGGAAGGATTCTAAAAAAGATAAATAAGACATGAAATACGTAAAGTTATTTGAACAATTTATAAAAGAGGATGCAATGAAACCTAATGAGGAATCAGAGGTTATTGTAGATGATATTGAACTGGAGAATGGTAAAATAATCTCTTCAGCTGAAATAGTTGGCGTTATTATAAATTCTGAAAGTGAATCAGAGCTAGAGGACTATTTCTATAGTAAATATGGTCAAAACGCGTTTAAGGCTGGAGAGCTTGCTGAGATTAATAAACTATGGAATGAGTATACTGCAGAGGAGAAGGAAAAAGAGGCTGAAGAGGAAAAAGAGGCTGAAGGAGGAGAGGATGACTTAGGACTTGGCGATATTGGTGGTGAAGAAAGCGGTGAAGAAAGTGGTGAAGAAGACATTGATATATAACAAGTAAAAAAGTTTTTTAAAACACAGGATATATAAAGAAATAAATAAATCAAAAATATGGAAAATAATAAGGACCTTTTGATTGTTGAAATGTCATCGAGTACATTATCGGTAGCAGACGGCAAAGAAAAAGATTACATCTTAGAAGGTATTTTCGGAGAAATCGATGTAAAGAATAAGAATCAAAGGATTTACACCGAGAACGAATACATTCCTCAAATTGAGTCTCTTCAGAGTAAAATTAAGTCTGGAAAGCTATTAGGTGAGTTAGATCACCCTTCACAATTTGATGTTTCTCTAAAAAACGTATCTCACATAATTGAGGAACTCTACTACGAGAAAGAAACTAAGCAGGTTAAGGGAAGAATCAGACTATTAGATACTGATGCAGGTAGACAAGCAAAGGCATTAGTTGATGCAGGCGTACCTTTACAAATTTCATCTAGAGCAGCTGGAGCTGTTGAATCTAACGGTACTGTTAAAATCAAGCAATTGTTTACTTACGATTTAGTAGCAGATCCTGGATTTGAAAATGCAGAACTAAAAAGAGTTAATGAATCTTATGGATTTTCTAACGAAAATGGTCTCTATATTTTTGAGATAGATAAAGCAAATAACGAACAAACAAAAATCATAGAAAAACAAAACATGGCAGATTTCGTAAAAGCTGAAGACTTTAATAAGTATACAGAGTATCTTGCAAATGAGATTAAATCATTAAAAGAAGCCTTAACTACTAAAGACTCTTCTGAAGCAAATGAAAACAATGAGCTAGAAGGAATTAAAGCTCACAGCGATCATATCGTTGAAAATGTAAACAACGTAGCAAAATACGTAGAATACTTATCAGAAAAACTAGATCAATCTATCCAGTATAGTGAGCATGTTGCTGAGAAAGCAGATCATGGAATCCAGTATTCTGAAGAACTAGCAGAGAAACTAGATCTATCAATCCAACATACAGACCACGTAGCTGAGAAACTAGATCAAGGAATTAGTTATACGGAACATGTTGCTGAGTCAGTATCTAGTCTAAAAGAATATGCTAACTATTTAGCAGAAGCGCACAATGAAAATACAACTTCTGCCGAAAAACTTGTAGAATACACTAACTATTTAAAAGAGAATCTACAATCAGTTACTGAATACACACAATATATTGCTGAATCAATCAATGAAAACTTAGTAGTTGAAGAGGAAGGAACTGAAGCTGGTAAAGAGGTTGAGGATCTTGAAAAAGACGTTGAAGTTGGAGATAACTCTGCAGAAGGAGACGTTAAAGGTGAAGAAGTTGCTGCTCCAGCTGAAGAATTAGATTCAGAATTGGATAACAGTGATCAAAAGATCGCTCCAGAAGGAGATGATGCAGAAGATACTTCAGCTGAACTTGAAAAAGATCTAGAAGGAACTGCAGATGATTCTGGAAAAGAAGTTGTTTCAACTAACGAAGCATATAGAAGAGAAATCTCTGAAAAGCTTAATATTCTAGTTGAAAGTGCAACTAAGAAAGAGAATGAAAATCCATCTTTCTTTAAAGTTGTTTCTTCTAAAGTACAAGAAAAATACAATGCACTTAACGAAGATGCTAAAAAAGAGGTAAGATATAATGTTTCTAAGAGAGGCTTTATGACTGAATCTCAAGTTGAATCTATTATCGATAGATCTACACTAATCGTTGAGAACAGAAATGCAGCACCTTACTTTATTGAAGTTATGCCAACTGAATATAAAGAAACATGGGAAACTCTTTCTGAGGCAAAACAAAATCAAATTAAAGCACAGGCTAACTACCACAGATTAGAAACTGAGTACCAAGTAAGAAACTTCTGGCAAACCAGAGATCTTAGAGAGGCTGCTCCAGTAATGGAAAAGCTAGAGATGGTTAAAGAATCTAAAGAAGAGGTTAAAGGACTTGGATACGATGTATCTAACTATGCTGCTGAAATTAAGAAAAGATTTAACAAATAATATAAATATATAAAACATATCGACGATAGGGCGACAGAAGCAGAAAGCCCGTAATGTCGAAATAACCATTAAAAAAATAAAATAAAACAAAATGGCTAATTTAATTAACGAGGCAGAGATCAGAACTACTTGGGCTCCTATTATCGAGGAAGCTACTGGTATTAATGATTCTAACAAGCTGGCATGGATGTCAACTTACTGTCACAACCACAAACTTTACGAAGACGCGAACATCATGTCTTTAACAAACAACCCTGGTCCAATGAACCTAACAGGTATGGGAGGAGTTTCTTTCCCAACGCAAACTGCACAGAATGGTGATACATCAGGTGCTTTAGGTTCTGGTGATAAAGCTCCAACATTGCTTCCTTTAGCAATGCAAGTAGCTGCACAAACTATCGCTTTAGACCTTGTACCAGTTATTCCTATGGCAGGTCCTATGGGATTACTTTCTTACCTAGACTTTACTTACGAAGGCGGTACAGTAGCATTAGGTGCAACTGCTCCAACTTACATCAAGTCTGACGAAGATGCAGCATCATTTGGTCCTGGTTCTCCAGTAACATCTGCAACTTATACTAAGGTAGGTACTTCAAGAATCGACGGTTTTGCTATTTACGCAGTAACTGGTGATTTAGTAGAAGCTAACGTATTAGCTGACTTTAGAGCTGCTTCAGGTGAAGCTGGTGCTAAAGTTGAACTAGTAAAAGCTCTAGAAGATCATATTCCAGGATTTACTGGCGATGGTGCTAATGCAGGTAACGATCCTTATTCAACTTTCGCTAAGCCTTTCTCAAGAGAAGGTGGAGAAAGAACTGCTGACAAATTAATGGGTCTAAGCCTATTCAGTAAGTCAGTTGAAGCTGAAACTTTCCAAGTTGCTGCTGCAGTAACTAGAGAGCAGGTTCAAGATCTTAAGCAATTCGGAGTTGACGCAGTAGCTCAAGTAGAAGCTGTATTAACTAATGAATTGACGCAATCAATCAACGACTACATCTTAGGTAGAATCAACGAACTAGCACTAGTTAATAAAGCTGCTGCAGGTACTGATTTAGATCTTGCTTTAACTTACAGCGTAGGTGGTAACACTTATGGTGATGTTAACAGAAGAATCTTAACTCACATCTTAGCATCATCTAACTTGATCGCAAACAGAGGTCGTAGAGGTGCTGGTAACTTCGCAATCGTTGATGCTAAAGTAGCATCAGCTCTACAAGGAGTTGCAGGATTTGTTCCTAACCCAATGGCAAACACAATATCTCAAGTTGCAGGTGCAATCTACCCAGTAGGTTCTGTAGCAGGTATTAACGTTTACACTGACCCAAGAATTCCTTTCAACGGTTACCAAGCTGGTTCACCAGCTGCTGAAACTCACAGAGTTATCGTTGGTAGAAAAGGTGATGGTAATGGTGCAGGTCTAGTATTCATGCCTTACTTAATGGCTGAAAGCGTACAGGCTATCGCTGAAGGTACAATGGCTCCTAAGGTAGCTGTTAAATCTAGATTCGCTCTAGTTGAAGCAGGTTTCCACCCAGAGACTATGTACTACTCATTCGAAGTAACAGGTCTAGAACTATAATAAATAGTCCAAGACTTTAGATATTAAGGGACTCCGTAAGGGGTCCCTTTCTTTTTGTTTAAAGATATATAGAGTATAAACAAATTAATAGGAATAATGAAATTATCTAAGAAAATAATGCTGTTTGAGGAATTTACTGAGGTGAAGGCCGAGACTAGAACTGATGTCGATATTAAAGGAGCACAAGACGCTTCAATTAGAACCGAAATCGCAAGTGATGTAGATACAATTATTAATAAGCTTGAGGATCTTGCAAATAATCTTGGAAAAGAAGAAGTAGCGCATGAGGGAATGACAAATGAAAGCTTGGTTCAGAACCTTCTATCAGCTGAGCTCTATATGATCCCTGTAATAGCAGCCGGAGTAGCAGGTACTGCAGCTCTTGGAGCTGGTGTTGGAGCAACTATTCTAATTAAAAACATTATCAATAAAAAGAAGATTCGCTCTAAATACAATAAAACCGTTAAAAAGAATAGAATGACGGCCGCTAAAATGGAATTATACATTAAGTCAGTAAGAGATTATAAGAAACAAGATGTTGATGATAAATCTAAGAAAAAGATAGAAGAATTCAAGAAAAAGATAGAAGAACTAAGAAATTCTGCCGACGATGTAAATAACGCATTGCTTCAGAAACACGAAAATTATAAAGAATTTATTGGAAATTTAAACGCTGAGACCAGAATGGAAATAGCAGAGATGATGCTAGCTTCTAAAGATCTTTCAGATACTGAAAAAGAAAGGTATAAAAAGACATATCAAAGCACAGTAAAAAGCCTAAACGCTAGACTTAAAAAAGCTGAAGAAGAAAAGAAGAAGGCCGAAGAGGCTGCAGCTAAAGCGTCAGACGCTGAAAAGGAGAATATAGAGAAGAGAAGAGGCGAACTGGAAAAAGAAGTTAATTCTAAAGACGATAACTTACAAAATTCAGAAGAAAGCGAAGAGAAAGATAATTAATTAAACCGCATCTTAGAATTTTTACGAGCCATATTAAGGAACTCCTGTCTCTCATCGAGCAGGAGTTTTTTGCATTTCTTGCGAAATTCTATCGAACTCTTAAGTATTCTGCTGTCTACCATAGGAGCCTTTAGGACATCATAGTATTCTGGATGAACAAAGTTTTCAAGATCAAAGTTCATAAATTTAGAACGAATAGGTCTACCAGATACTGCACATATCCAGTCAATTGTGTTATAATTGGCTATAAGTGTTTCCTTATCAACGGCTACACTTGCTTCCCAATCCCAATATATCTTAAGAGCTGAAGAGTTATTAACTCTCGGTTTCTGTAACTTCAATACACACTCAACCCATTGATCATCTTTGGCCCATCTCTTCATATTTTTGTTTCTAATTAAAAATTGTCGAAATGACTTTGGAAGGTGTTTAAGAATAACCCCAAACCTATTAAAAATTCTAGGATTGTCAGTACGTTCTATTTTAATATGTGAGTAACTTATCGCCATATACTTATTTATTTTAGAAACAAAACAACAATCTTCTAATATAAATACCAAAGATTTTTATATGCAATCAATAAATCAGCTTTTTACTGAAAAATACCGCCCAAAGAATTTGGACGAATTGATCCTTCCGGATCGAGTTATGAAGAAGTTTAGTGACGGACTAGTACAGAACATGCTATTTGCTGGAAGTCCAGGAACTGGTAAGACATCGACTGCGAAAGCATTAGTAAACCAATTTGAACTTCCCTATCTTTATATTAACGCTTCAACTGATACATCAGTCGATGTAATTAGAACCCGAATAATCGATTTCTGTTCTACTGTATCGATTATGGATAAGGCTGGAATGTTTAAGGTAGTAATCTTGGATGAGGTTGATGGTGTATCTGATCAGTTCTTTAAGGCACTTCGTGCAACGATGGAGCAATTTGCATCTAATAGCAGATTCATAGCAACTTGTAATTACATCAACAAGATACCAGATCCAGTTCTTTCTCGATTTGAGGTAATCAACTTTGACTTTGATAAAGAAGAAGAAGGAGAACTAACAAAAAAGTACATTCGTCGAGTATATGACATCTGTAAAGGAGAAGATATGACTATTGAAAAAACAGCACTAGTTGAATTTGTACGTCGTAATTTTCCAGATCTTCGAAAAACTCTTAGTAAGCTTCAAGGATTTAAAACACAGGGAACTTCAAATATAACGATAAATGAAGTTAAGAGGTTTAACTCAGTATTTAAAGATGTATTTGAACTGGTCTTTAATGAAACAGATCCAGCTAAAAACTATCAAATGCTAGTAAGCAATTATGCCAATAGAATTGATGATATACTTGCGGCATTAGGCTCAGAGTTTATAGAATACATACAGCAGGAAAAACAACAAAGCGTTAAACACATTCCTCAGATTATTATAACAGTAGCTCAACATCAAGCACAAAGAGTACATGTTATTGATCCAGTTATAACAATGCTCAGCTGTGTATATTCCTTACAGACTATTATAAAGTCTGCGTAAAATAAATGATTCTAGATTTTTATATGTCATGAAAAATGATTATATTTAATCTATAAAATAAGATAAACAATGAAAGTGGGAAAACATACACTATTAATCGACGGAAACTATTTTGTCTACAGCAGACTTTTTGTCTTGCCTAGACCTAAGAACGGTAAACTATTAGGAGATGAGAATTCAAAAGGACAGTTTATGCGCAAGCTTGCAATTGACTTTGCTTCTGAGATAAGAAAGATGCAATACTTCGTTGATGATATTGTTGTTGCAATTGACTCAAAGTCATGGAGAAAAGATCTTTACCCTGAATCAGACTATAAAGGTACACGTAAGCCTGATAGCTCAGTTGAGTGGTCTAATGTATATTCAATATATGAAGAATTTCAGCAAATCCTTAAATCACATGGAGTAACCATACAGCAAACACAAGGCGCAGAAGCAGATGATGTTATTTTTGGATGGTCAGTTGCCTTAAATGACAGAGGTAAAAGCTGCATTGTTTGGACAGGAGACAAAGATTTAATTCAGTTAGTAAATAGATCAGAAGCAAACGATGCGCATACGATTTGGTACTGGAACAGCAAAAAGCAATTATATGCATATCAAGGTTTTAAAGAAGATATGGAATTAATGGCTTCTCAAAAGTTAAGTAATGATGAGCTTCTTTTTAATATGGGAGGATCTCATGTTGGCCGAGACGAATATCAATATAATATACTAGAGTGGATTAATAAAAATAAGATCGATATTAATGAAGTAGACTGTGAAGAGTTTATTTTTAAGAAAATTCTAGTAGGAGACTCTAGTGATAATATTCCATCGGTAGTAACATGGCAAAAAGAGATGAAGAATGGAAAGCTTCGTAATTACTCTATCACCGATAAAATAGCTACTAAAATATGGGAACAATATACTAAAGAATTTGATAACAAATTTACAATTGACTACCTGTTCTCAGACCAACAGAAGACGCATCTTTCTGAGATAATATACAGGGTTGTTGCTAAAGGTTCAAAGAATTTAATTAAAAGTAGTCTCAATAATAACATCTCATTAATGGTTCTACATAATAGAATCATACCAGATGCAATTCAAAAAGCTATTTATAAAGAAATAGATTCGGAATGGGAAGGTGCTGTTGATAATATGCGAGTATTGTTTGATAAAGATAAAATTCTTAAAGAAAGTCATTGGTTAAAAGGATCTGACGCTCCTGCTGGAGCAGATCCATTTGCAAACATGGATATTCCAGAAGAAAAACAACCAATTAAGAAAATTGGAAAAAAGTCGTCTGAAAAAGAAACAAATGCAAAGCCGATGACTAAAAGCTTAAATAACTTATTTTAAGGAATTATCTTTAATATGCTAGACGAAACCAAACTATTTGACTTTGTAAAAATTCTATTTACAAGGCCAGCAGACTATAAAAAAATAAAACAGGTAAATAAAAAGCGACATCATTTTATGATTAATCGCTTTTTTGCTATTAAATATCCTACAAACGCCCAGGCATTTAATGTTAATGGTATCGATGGAGGTAATGTTGTTGAATGCTGGTCTTTGGTTGCTTCTAGATTTAAAAGTGTTCCAGGATGGATATACACTAAAACTAAAAAGGCACCAAAGGATGTTGCTGATAAATATACTCCCGATCCAATTGCGATTCAGATTTATATGGATAAAAATGAAATAGGAAACCGCGAGTTTGAAGAGATGAAGAAGTTTGCAAAGGAAAGCCTATATGCAGATCTAATGAAAATAGAAAAGCAAATTAATGTTTACACAAAGTAATGATACTTTTAGTGAGGTAACTGACATTGTACTCTACCGATACAATTCAATAGATGCCAGGATTTGGAGTTTAATTAAGAAAACTCCAAACTATAAAAATCTTGACAATAATTCAATTCTTGTCGAGGCAGCCAGCCTACGTTCTATTTTGCTAACCTATTTTAGAAGCGAAATCAATAAGTTTCAATCTATAGAGACTTCAATGATTTATAAAGAGGCAACTTCGGCATATTTTATTTGGAGAATGCTTGAAGACATTAAGAATCTAAGGTGGGTAAAAATAGACCTAATTAAAAATGCAGGATATTCTAGAGTAGTCAAGATTGATGAAATGAAGACCATTAAGTTTTCAATTAAGGTAATTAGAGGGACTTTTAGAACGTTTGATTATTTTAGCAAGCATGAGCTTCCAATCGTTAATTCAATTCTATTAAGATCGGGAATTCTAAAAAATAATAAACATTACGGTGTAATTAAACTTGGAGACATGCTTAAGTCTCTTGATATATTCCTAACCGAGCATAACACAAGTGAAAACGCAGAGGCAATTATGCCAATGATTGATGTTCTCGAACCATATGAGAACGATAACCCAGAAGTGTTAGTGATTACTGATTATGATTCAGATATATAAAGAAAAAGATCTTGAATCATTATGTCGAATCTTGGAAAGAGAGAAGGACTAGTTTATATCACGGTAATCCTTTGGGTTGTGATGGGAATCCTAGGAGCCTTTAAAAACGCCGATCTAAAAGACCTTGCAGTCTACTTTGGATCATTAACAGCATATGTAGCAACCTATATTTGGGGAGAATCAAAGAGACCTTCTGATAAAACAGGAATCTTAAAAACAGGACCAAGTTCCAGAAGAGAGATTATGATTTATGTCGTTGTCGCTATCTGGGCTATTGCTGGAGGAGCGGCAATCTGGTTTAGCGCAAGCCTTACAGATTTGGCAGTTTACTTTGTTTCACTAACAGGGTTTGTTGCTAGCTGGTTGGCTGGAGAAGTATTCACACCTCAAGATAAGATTAAAAAGTAATGGTAAACAATTTCACAGCAAATCAAATAGGCGATACTTTTATTGCTAGACTAAAAGAACCATACCTAAATGTGGTTCGAGTTACGGATTGGAGCATTCTAGCAGGTATTAGCAATTCAAATACAGTAGGTAAGCTTGAGTTCGCTCAAGAGAGTACCCTAGTAGAAGGAATAGGAACAAATTTAAACTTTCAAACCGGAGATAAATTTATTATTGGCAATTTAATCTTTGAAGTTGATCAAGTTCTCTACCCGAATCAATTTACAATTACTGAGGCTGCTCCAATTGGAGGTCAATTTAACTTCTACCTACCAGAAACCGCTAATAATTACTTCACTTACAAATACAGATGGTCCCAAAGTGAACTTCCAGATGGAGGTGAAATGAGCGAATTTAGAGACCTTGATACTGTTAGTGATTCTAATGGATTGATTGGTAAAGAATTTGACAGTACACAGCCACTTTGGTTAGATGTTAGACTAGAGGTTGATAGATTGTCAGACGGACATTCAATATCCCTGCTTAGTATTACATTTGAACTTGAAACAAGTGAAGGTATCATTGAGTCTTGTCCAAACTGGTGCGAAGAGTGTAGTGATCCCTATGCAATGGATGGATGTGCAAATATTATAACTGAATGTACGGATGATGTTTGGAATCCATATGCAATAAAAAAGCCAACCGCTATCTATCGACAGCTTAGTGCACTTTCAAATCAAATGTTTGGGCATGATGTAAAATACTTTAGAGTAGAACCGGATCAAAGAAGTAGAGATGTAATTCTTAAAGAATATTCTCTCTATAATGTTGTTGATGAGTCTAACATTAAGATTATGGTTCCTGACAATTCTTTTCCAACAAGAGAATTTAACTTTGATATTTTCGGAATGGATTTTGAAGAGTTTGAAATTCATATCAACGGAGAAGCGTTCACTAGTGCATTCGGAACAGGCAAGGAACCAAGAAGCAGAGACTATCTCTATTTTCCTCTTATTAATAGAATGTACGAGATTAGTACAGTTTCTCTAGCTGATGAATTCAATATGACAATGACATACTGGAGAGTTCAACTTAGAAAATGGGAAGACAGGACAAGTTCGATTCATATTGATAGTGATATTGAGCAAGAGGTTAATGATTTAACAGTAGGAGTAGAGGAAATATTTGGAGAAGAGATCCAACAAGAATTTGAAAAGGTTACGAAACCTCAACAATACAAGACTGTTTATCAAGAACTTGAAGACGATATTAGATTTAGTAAACATCCAGATCTTAAGATAGCAGACGCTGAAATTCGCAACAAGTGGACCCTAATTTCAAAAAACCATTATGAATTAAATAACAAGGAAATAGAAGGAGAAAGATTCGTGTTAACATATAATGCACAATCCGCTCTAAACACGACTAGCAATTTAGCGATTACATCATGGATTAGACCTCAATTTAGTCTAACAGATACTGAATACTATACATTTATTGATGGCGCATCTGCCGAAGACATAAACATTGGTTTTTCAGCATCAACTAGTAAAAATCGAATTAAGTTCAGAATAAATGGTGAAACTAAGATTTTAGAATACACAAACCCTCTTGAGAATAATGTATGGTATGGAATGGTACTTAATCTTAACAATGGTACAAATGAGCTTGGGGTTAATATTTATAGATTAGATCCTGATTCAAATAGAAATCTTCCACAACAAAGGTCAGATACTATTACTCCATTAATGAACGAGGTAATAGACTTAGGAGGACCACAAGAATGGAATACTGGAAAGGGATGGAGCCTCTCTGCAGCACCTCTTCATATAAGTAACATTAGACTATTTGAAAAAGTAATTGAAGAAGAGCAGCATATAAATGTACTGCAACAATATGTCGTTAGAGACTCGGATCTTGCTATTTTAATTGATAACTCGATCCCATCATTTAGATTAAGAAGATATAGCAACCCAAGATAAATTTGATACATATCTTGTAAATCACGATATATGAGCGAAAAGAAAAGAACAATAAGAGATCAAGCCGACGAAATACGTCAAGAACTTGATGATTTAATAGGAGAAGCAGAAACATTAGATGTAGAACAGGATCCGCCAGAAGCAGGACTTGTTAAACAACAGTCTTCACTTCCTCCAGTTAATTATAGAGACATAAAAGAAAAATCAACTAAGAAGGCAAAGAAAACCATTACTAGTTTGATGAAGTTCTATTTAGATGCTGATATAATTGAGAAAGACGAATATATTGCAGCCAAAAAGAAGATGGACGAGATGACTATGTCTTCTTTGATATACCAACTACAGGCTGGAGAAAGAGCACTTACGACATTACTTGAAACTATTGAATCTGGAGAACTTGCACCCCGTATGTTTGAAGTACTTGCTACTTTACAGAAATCAATGTTAGATATTATTAAATCTCAAACAATGTATCTAATGGCAGCTGAAGAATCTACCAAGAGAATTGCACGCGATATTGAAATCTATAAAAAGAGAGACGATACTCGAGAAATTGAAGAATCAGGAGGAGACTCAAATGATAGAAATATTCAAAGAGGTACTAAAGACTTAATGTCAGCGATTCAGGCTGGAATTAAGAGTGGAAAGGTAGAGGAAGATATTACTGATATAGAAATAGACGAGACTGAATAATGAGCGACTATGTAGGAGATAATCGTTGGATCCCGAAAGAGGAGGGTGACATACAGTCAGATAGAATTGTATGGTCAACAAAACAGGTTAATGACCTGCTATTGGCGCTTGACCAGGGTTATCGACCTAAAGTTAAGATGCCATTTTATGAAGGTAAACAGTTTCTACGTAAGGGTAATATTGTATTCGAATATACCGACGATGAGATAGCAGAACTTGCAAGATGTGCAACAGATATTGTCTACTTTGCTGAAAA
>Ga0206131_10001857_pt1 | contig 26460 bp, 25 predicted proteins | sample Helgoland_Spring_FD_148636 | JGI IMG/M metagenome (GOLD analysis project Ga0206131, IMG submission 148636) | Pelagic subsurface seawater microbial communities from Kabeltonne, Helgoland, North Sea - Helgoland_Spring_Bloom_20160517_1 | ecosystem: Environmental > Aquatic > Marine > Epipelagic ...
GATATTTCGCATCTTGAGGTTATTGAACTCTCTATAGACACCGCTGCTTTGGTACTGGCATCCTTTATGATTTTCTGGCTTACCTATAATGGTTTTTCCCAATCAGAAATCTTCCAAAAACACCTTTTCTTGGTTCCAGAACATAGTTTAAGTCTTGAATCATTGCATGTCGGGGACTATAATAAAAATGCTTTTAATGACGATATTCTTATACCCAATGTGACCAAAAGGCAAACTGATGAACTAGAACCAATTATTTCAGAAACAGACATTCAACAATTTAATGAAATCAAATCACAAATTCAGAAGCAAGAACTATTTACCAACCCAAAACTCAATCTTCGGACTTTAGCATTAGGCCTAAAAGTAAAAGAAAAAGAATTGTCTCGCCTGATTAATGAATGCGGGAGGGTCAATTTTTACCAATTTATCAACGAATATCGAATAGAAAAATTCAAACATTTAGTCCAATCTTCCAAATTTCACCAATTCAGCATTTTAGGGTTAGCAACCGAAGCTGGATTTTCCTCTAAATCAACTTTTTATACTGCATTCAAAAAACTGGAAGGAATGACTCCCAAACAGTATGAAAACTCTATAAAGAAGTCCTAATAGAAGCAGTCGGACTTACTCAAGACCGAATTCAGCAATTTTAGACTAATCTCTGAAGTTCCTTTGTAGTAAATAATTAAAATTTAAGACAAAATGAATTTCAAAAATTTAATGCTTTTTATCGCCTTAGGACTAATGACATTTTCTTCCTGTAAAAAGGACGATCCTGCACCTGTAACAAATAATGTTATCGAAGAAAACAAAGCTAAATTGGTAGGCACATGGAATGTAACCGAAATTATTGACATGGATTGTAATGATCCTGCTGATAACGAGACGCAAACATTTGGCTGTGAAACTGTAGATGGAGTAGAGATTTGCACTACGGTAACTCTTACGTTCGCTGCTGACGGTATATATACGTTTTCGGGTAGCACAACAGAAAACGGAACCATAGTAGGTGAAACAGAAGAAGGAGAAGGTACATGGGAAATTATCAATGCTACCCAAATGACTCTTTGTTTAGAGGGATCAGATTGTACTAATGAAACTTATGTACTGACGGATAATAATTTAACAACTACTTCTATGGATACAGAGTTTGGTTGTACGACTACAATTACTGCCACTAAGTAGTAGAGTTAATAAATCTTAGACGAATTATAGGAGATACTTTCTCCTATGGTTCGTTCTAGTCAGAAATAAGCAAAAATTAAAATATTGATGATGAAAAAAACAGCAATAGTATATTTTCTGCTATTAACTTTTTTTGTTGCAACGCTTCTAACAAATTGTACAAAAGGGTTTATTCCTGAAAATATTGAATCAACCTCACCAACTGGTCAAAGTGACACAGTAACCTATCAGATACATATTAGTTCGGTTATTTCTAACAGTTGTATAGGCTGTCATGGCGGAAGTAATCCTGAAGGAAATTTACTTTTGGAAAGTTACACTCAAGTCCGTAGTGCAACAGAAAATGGAACGCTTATTCAGCGTATTAATGATGCTTCCGACCCTATGCCAACATCAGGTTTGTTGCCTGCTCAAACACGAGCATTGTTTGATGAATGGGTTCAGAATGGATATTTAGAAAATTAAAATATGAAAACTAACATTTTAATGGTCTTATTCGCTTTGTTGATTTGCCAATTCGGTAATGCTCAAAAATATTTTACGCGTACAGGCATGACTCAATTCAGGGCATCTGAAGAAGCATTTGAACCCGTAGAGGCAATCAATAAAAGCACAACAGCTATACTCAATGTCAACACAGGCGAAGTAGCTGTACAAGTATTCATTGCTGCCTTTGAGTTTGACAATGCCTTAATGCAAGAGCATTTTAATGAAAATTATATGGACAGTCATGAATATCCAAAAGGGATATTCAAGGGTGAATTGAAGGACTTTTCAAAAGAGAAATTAACGTCCAATAATAGTTTTGATCTAAATGGAACATTGACTATCAAAGGAATTGAAAAAGAAATTCAGACTAAAGTTTATGTCAAGGAAGAAAATAACCTTTTGTTAGTGACCGCCAATTTTTCTGTAAAACCTGAAAATTTTGGTATAAACATACCTTCTATAGTACAGGATAAAATTGCCAAATACATTCAAATAAGCATAGAATATGAACTTATTGAAAAAAAATAAAACCATTGTCCTTCTTATCTTATTAGGGATTGGATTATGGTCAGCATATCAATATGTATTTGCAGCACCATTAACGACTGATAATATAATTGCTGAATATCAAGGCAAGGCGGAAGACTTTAAGCGACTGATGCTTACCGATTTTGACGAATGGCATAATAAAGTTATCCGGATTACGGGAACCGTCACGGCAATAACGGAAGAAGGCATTTTGCTTGATCAAAACATCTATTGTCAATTTGATGATAAGTTGATAAAAATCACTGAAAATGAAGTGATTACTTTAAAAGGACGAGTGATTGGATTTGACGCACTCTTAGAAGAAATAAAATTAAACCAATGTATTATCATTCAAAAATAAAGTCATTCTTTGCCCTAGGCTTAATCGTATGCTTTGCAAATTTTAGTATCGCTCAAGAAGACGATTTACTGAAGGAGTTGGACAGTTTAAGCCAAGAGGAGATAAGATTTGAGCCACCTGCTTTTAAGGCACTTCAAATTGGGAATTTACAATCTACAAAGCTTGTTGATAAGGGGGATTTATATCTTATTGTAGCACACCGTTTTGGATCAATCAAGGGTGGAATAAGAGAATTTTATGGTCTAGATCAAGCCAACACTAAAATTCAATTTCTATATGGCGTTCATCAAAAATTGCAACTGGGTATTAGTAGAGATAGTTATGAAAAAACCTATTCGGGAACTGCCAAGTTAGGGTTGTTTCAACAATCTGATAAAATGCCAATCAATGTGGTCCTCTATAGCAGTATCGATATCAACACATTATTACAAAAAACAACTTATCCAGGCTTAAAGTTTTTTGACCGATTTGCTTACACTACACAAATTTTAGCATCAAGGCGGTTTTCCGAAAAATTATCGGTAGAGATGGCGCCCATTTATGTCCGTCAAAATTTAGTAGACTTAAACTTTACAAAAACAGCTACGCCACAATTTAATCAGATCTTATTGGGTATAGGTGGAAGATATAAGCTCACTAAACGGCTAAGTGTAAATATGGATTACGTCTATAATTTTAGTAAAAACACAAATTTTTTATACAAAAATCCGTTGACCATCGGAGTGGATATAGAAACAGGAGGTCATGTTTTCCAATTGCTATTTACTAATTCAAGAGCAAGTAATGATACTGCATTTTTGACCGAGGCACTTGGAGATTGGTCAAAAGGTGATATTTCATTTGGGTTTAATGTAGTGAGGGTGTTTTGATAAAAATAGCGTAAAGTTGAGAATTTAAACATGTAGTAACAACCAATTATTAAAATAAATAAAATGAAAAAAAATACTGTTATACTAGTTGTTTTTGGAATGCTATCTGGCTTAATGGTTATTGAGTCTTGTACAAAAGATGCTCATGATATTACTCTAGATACATCAAGAACAGCACTCGACTATGCTTATGAGTGTGAAGAGTTTTTTGGCCCACTTCCCAAATTTAGTTGTGCAGATGCTATAGAAGTGCCAACCACCCAAAATGGAATTCCTGTAACCTTCCCCGGAGGAGAAGAAGGTAATGGTAGTGCAAACCCAAATGATTGTGACCACCCATGGGCTTTTGGAATGGCGTGTCAAACAGAGAATAAAGTTGGACGGTATTCTGGTTTAAATGCTGATGGTACTGACAACCCAGATGTTGTATTTATCACATTTTGTAGAGATGGCGGATTAGGTGTGATTGGGCATAAATTATCTACAGGCGAAACTTGTTTCTTTTCTATAGTAGATAATGGTGATGCGAATAATCCTCCCAAGCCAGGTGAAAATGGATATAATGATGCATGGATGTCACCAAGCGTGGTAGCAGCTGATAAATGTCAGAATTGTCATATGGCTGATCCATTTCTACACTCTCCAGCGGTTGACCAGTTAATGAATCCTGCTGACCCATCAGAGTTACTTGTTCCAATTACAGGAAATAATCCATATTCAATAATTGGACAAGAGTTTCAACAACCACACACTACAAACATTCAGAATTCTTGTACATCTTGTCACCGTCCTCAATGTACCCAACACTTTGAGAATTATCCTTTAGATGAATTGGTGATGCCACCGCCATTTCAAAATGCAACTGATTTTGACCATAGTTCAATTTCTAATGCGGACAGAGAAGCGATTAGAAACTGGTGTAATACTTTAAATCTTAATTAAAATACTGTGCCTAACAAGGTGTATATTGCATACCCTTCGGGATACGCACCATACACAGAACGTTAGCAACAAGGCAAAGAAAATAGTACTAATAGATATATAAGTAACTAAAATAAAAAAACATGAGAAGGAACTTTACAATTTTATTACTGCTCGCTATATTTGGGTTGAGTGGATTGGTACAGGCTCAAATTCCTACCGACAGCCTTGTAGGATATTGGCCTTTTAATGGAAATGCTGTAGATGAATCAAGCAATGTAAACGATGGTACAGTAAATGGTGCTACATTGAAATCTGACAGATTTGGAAATACACAGTCAGCATATTACTTTGATGGATTAACAAACTTATATTTCAATTCCATTAAATTCACAATTAGAAGCAAATGACATTACTATTTCAGCGTGGGTAAAAACCAATACTATCGGTAATTTACAAGATGGAGAATGGATCGATCTTGTAAGTTATGGAGAAGATGCTCATGTTCTGGCGATAGATGAAAATGGATATTTATTAGGAGGCATACAAGGCACTGATGATTCCTGTGAGTTTTCTGGTGATATTGTTGTTTCTGCTAATAATTGGACTTTTGTTGCCATGACGAGAGATAATAATAATATTATTCTTTATTTAAATGGAGCACAACATTTAAGTGATAGCTGTCACTATGTAGTTGCGTTTAATCATGACTCATTAAATTTGGGTAGAGATCCATCTTGGGATGAAGAATACTTTGAAGGAATAATGGATGATATTCGCATTTATAACCGTGCATTAGACTCAACAGAAGTTAAAGCGGTATATAACGAATTTATAGCGGGAATTGAGTTGTTAGATAATTCAAAAACAATAAATATTTATCCTAATCCTGCAAATGGTCTTTTTATTATTAATTCGGCAAATTATTATAATCAATCAGGATACCATATGGAAATCATTAATCCTCTTGGTCAAATAGTACTTACTAAACTTATAAATCAATCGGAACTTCAAATAAATACTAATGAAATAGGTAGGGATGGCATATATATTATCAGAATTTTCAATGATAATGGAGAACTAAAAGAAACAGGAAAATTGATAGTACGTTAATCATAGACAAATGAATCCCAGTTGCTAACATTTTGTATAAGTAATTGCAGGCAAAGCGCTAAATATCAAGGTCTGTAACACGCTTAAACTGCATAGCGGTTTGACAAGAAACTACCACGAAATCTGCCACTACTCATACAATTTAACGTTACTTCAAATAAACCGCAAAACTCAATACCAATTGATGCTGTTCGGTCTGGTACTGACTCGGCGCTAAATTGATATTCTCCGCAAAATGAATGTAGCGTACACCCACATTCGATACTGCATATCCATAACCAATATCAAACGCAAACAAGTCTTTTCTATACCCAAAACCAAATCCAAATTGATGGCGGTCGAATAAGGTAGTATTCTGAATCCCTTGATTAAAAGCATATCCAGCTCTTAAAGCATAAGGGCCAATGGGTTTTTCTATTCCCGATCGGAAATTGAACCTGGGTTTAAATGTCGACGAAAGCTCGTTGTTTAAATCGGTGAAATCGACTGGAAAGGCTGGCATAGATGAAAACTGAAGGGCTCTATAATCGACCAAATCAACATCGAAATTTATCGCTCCCAATTTCTTTTTAGCTGCACCCAAACTGAATCCAATAGTATAAGGACTGCGCATTTTGTATTCGTTCAAACTTTCCGGAGATTCGGCTCCAGTTTGAGCTCTATCTTCCCAATTTGCTTCCAAAGTATTGGTGTAGGACTCAGATAATTTAAAAAATTCTTGACTTTTAAAAGAAGCGCCCATTCTCAAATATTTATTGATGCGATAAATTGCTCCCATTTTTAGCTGGAAGCCGTTGCCGCTGATATTAAGTTCACTGGTCTGTTTCCAGCTAGTCATAAATGTATTGGGATCGTTCTCAGGCATTTCTTCGGTGTATGTGGAGGTACTAGAATAACGCAAGGCTGAAACGCCAACAGAAGCCCCTAGATACAATTTATCGCGGTAGTTCCCTCCAACTCCAAAACTCCAATGCCCAATACCTCGACGTTCTTGGTCTTCCCGCCCTTGTGTTTGACCGTGCAATTCATTAGCGTGAATGTACTCTCCGTTTGCGGTATCAATTAGATAGGCTCCCCAAGCCAAACCAGCACCAAAAGGAAAAAAATCGGGAATCGACTCTACAGTGACATCAGGATCTTCAATAACATCTAAAAAATATAAATCGAGTAAAGAGCTCTGGTTATTAACTCCCTCAAACTTTGATTTTGAAGTAAACATCGACTGCTGATTGTATGAAAAAAATGCATTTACAAATTCCCAATCGGGGTGATCGGCTTCTTCAGAGAGCACTACAGAAAAATTGGATAAGCGCCCAAAGCCCATACTTGCTTCCGCTTCACTACCATAATGCACAGAATTGTTTTTACTTTGGCCGAATGTGAGGCTACTGGTAAACTGACCACTTCTAAAAACACCTATTCCTGCAGGGTTTGAATTTACGGCACTGGCCTCGCCTCCAAGCGCACCAAAAGAGCCTGCCATACCAACAAATCGAGCAGTACCCAATGTTTGAGGAGTGGAAAATCGAACGGCGTCTTCTAAGTTTTGAGAAAAAAGTTGTTGCTCAAAAAAAAGCAAAACAACTAAACCAGCAAGACCAATTACACGCAGCCGCATATTACCTGCGTCTTACACCACTAACTGAACCTGAACTTCTAGAACCCGAACTGCTGCCCGTATTCGTTCTAGAATTGTTATGATAACCTGGGTTAGACCACGCTCCGCCGCCTGAACTGCTTTCCGTTTTGTATTTTCGGCTAGCATTAGAATTGTAACCGGAAGGTTTTGAGGATGAACTAGAACCACTTTGAACAGCAGCTGGACGAATAGGCTGTCTTACTTTAGATAAACGATCCGCTTCGTAACGTGAACTAGAAATGTTTGGGCGATAAGGTTCTGAAGTATTTACTACAATCGGTGTTCTGTTTATTGGAGCTATGTAAGAAGTTCCAGCACCATAATGGGTATAGGGCTGATTGTAAAAACCAGTATAATAAGGACTTTGGTAAGTTTGATACGGAGAAATCAAATAACTACCTCCTGTCATCAATAATCCAGCACCTCCCATTAAATGCGGCGATCTGGGCTGACTCCATTGTCTTTCGTTTTCATCGAAATACGTTGGATTTTCTTCTTCCTCTTCGTAAGCTAAAATTCGATCTTCAAACTTCGGGTTGATTCTACTAGACTCTTCTTCATCATAGTAAACAACTGCATCTTCTGGAATAGCAACATTTTCATTATTAAGTATTGCCGAGGTGTTGAAATTGTGGGTTACATCGTTGTTGTAGTAAAGGTCGTCGGTATAATAATTAGCCGTTTCTATACTTGCACAGCTAGCGAGCAAAAGAGCGATTAAGAGAAGGTGAACTAACTTTTTCATATCTATATTAACGCAACAACCGTGCCTTACAATATGTTCATTTTTGAAATGAAATCCATAGCAAAATCAAATTGCTCAGCACTCACATCCAAATGGGTAACCAATCGAATACTTGTAGGGGTTAAAGTTAAGGCATGAATATCATTTTTAGTCAATAATTCCATAACTTTTTCAGTAGTGTTGGGAGCATCAAAATGCACCATAACAATATTGGTTTCTACTGGGGTCACTTTAGTGACAAAAGACAAGTCCTGAAAGGTTTTTCCCAATTCAATTGCGTTCATGTGATCTGTTTTTAGGCGTTCTACATTATTATCCAAAGCATAAATTCCAGCAGCTGCAAGGTATCCAGCTTGTCGCATACCTCCACCAAAGCGTTTTCGAACACGCCTAGCTTGGTTAATAAACTCTTTATTGCCAAGTAAAACACTTCCAACTGGTGCACCAAGCCCTTTGCTCAAACAAATGCTAATGGTGTCAAAACAATTACCAATATCCTTAGTCGAATAATCGGCAGCTACAGTGGCGTTAAAAATCCGAGCGCCATCTAAATGCAGTGCAATATTGTGCGACGCACACCATGTTTTAATTTCTTGGATTTTCTTTAAATCGTAAACCGTTCCACCCGCTTTATTGCAGGTATTTTCTAACGAAACCAAGGTAGATTTTGGAAAATGAACATTATCCGCTTTTACTACTGCTTTTATTTGTTCCGCAGTAATTTGACCTTTTTCACCGTCTATTAAAGTGGTGGAAACTCCAGAATTTGCAGCTATACCGCCACCCTCATAAACATGAATGTGAGAAAGTACATCGCAAATCACTTCGTCTCCAGGTCGCGTGTGAACATTTATAGCAATTTGATTGGTTTGTGTTCCGCTTGGACAAAACAATCCAGCTTCCATTCCAAACATTTTTGCAGCTTTTTGCTCCAATGCATTAATCGTAGGGTCTTCCTCAAAAACATCGTCACCAACCTCAGCTGTAAACATCGCCTCCAACATTTCTGCAGTTGGTATAGTTACCGTATCACTTCTAAAATCTACTCGCATGCATTTCTATTTTGCCGTTAACTCAAATATAACAAACACTCTATCGCTCAAGGTAATCGCTCCCGGAGTAACATCAATATTTGCCTCTCCTCTAGATTTAGCCGACATTGCATCCATTGCCATATTATAAGTTCTAGGTTGCTGATGATTTGCTCCCCCTCCGTAAATAATTTTTTTAATGCCAATAACTTCCATATCCGCTGCGCCTACTAATAACATGGCTTTAGTTTTTGCATCTTTCACCGCCATTTGCATAAGCTCGGCTTCGTACTTCTTTCGATCGGACAAACCAAAGCTCAAGCGCATATTCACTTCCACTTTGGAGTCCCGAATTGCACCGTAGACCGTTTTCATGGTTTCCTTGTCAAACTTAATGTGTACCCTAATGCTGTGCATTGCCTTGTATCCATCTTGGTAGCGTTTTCCGTTTTCGTATTTCCAATTTTCATTGATGGAATAATTGGTCGTTTTTATGTTTTCATCTTCAATCTTAACGCTCTTTAATTCTTTCTTTAACGCACTAATTTTAGTGTTTAATTGATCTAAGGCTATTCCAAAATCTGCATTTTCTTGATTTACGGTAATTGAAAAAATAGCTTCATCAGGCATCACGCTCATTTGTGCTTGGCCATTAATTTCTAAAGTGGGTTGTTTATTTTCTTGCGCAAACCCAGCAAAGGATATGGCGCAAAATAAGGTGGCAATCGTTGCGTTTTTCATACTGTTTTTTTTAAAGTTTTCTAGCAATCATTAAGCCATCTCTAATAGGAAGCAAAACGTTTTGAACCCTATTGTCTTCTTGAATTTTTTTATTGTACTCCAATAACATTTGCGTCTCTTCATCTTTAGGATTAAGCGGTTCAATCACTTTTCCGCTCCACAAAACGTTATCGGCGATGATGTAGCCGCCTTTATTAATCCTGTTAATTGTTTGATCGTAATAGTTGCAGTAATTTTCTTTGTCTGCATCGATATACACCAAGTCAAAGTTACCTTCAAGTTTCGGAATTACCTCAAGTGCGCTTCCTACATGTTGAACAATTTTATCTGCACATCCACTTTTCTTGAAATACTCACTTTGAAAACTTTCCAACTCCTCGTTTAAATCAATGGTATGAATTGTTCCATTTTCGGCCAAACCCTCTGCAAAACAAATCGCCGAATATCCAGTATATGTTCCTATTTCAAGCACAGTTTTAGGTTTTATCATATGACTCAACATACTCAATACTCTGCCTTGATAATGGCCTGCAATCATTCTAGGTATCAATACCTTGAGATGTGTTTGACGATTCAATTCAGCCAAAACTTCATTTTCAACTTCAGAATGTGCAGTGATATAATCATCTAATTTTTTGTCTAAAAATTCCATAGGATTTATTTAAAATTTACAACAATTGGCAAGTGATCAGAATACCCTGCAAAGTATTTTTTTCCTGAATGAGTTCTACTCGGAAACCATTTTCCTGCGTTATTTTCATACAACATATATTGTTTTTTGTGCACATAAACAGAATCTACATTTTGCATCAAATTATTGGAAAGAATGGCATGGTCCAATACTCCCCAATTACCTCTGTAGGCATGCGTTCCTTGATTCTTATCTGCATGAATTGGAAAAGTTGCGTTGTATAATCTTTCTCCAATAACTGAATCAGCTCCTAATACTGTAAGCACACTCTCATTTGTAGGGTAATCGTTTAAATCTCCAATTATCAATACTTTACAATCTGATTTCTCACGATCTAAGTCCTTTTTCAAAGCAGTTGCAGCAGCAATTCTTTTGCGGTTAGTCACTTCTTGCCCACCCCAGCGAGAAGGCCAGTGATTTACATACACCAAAATTGTGTCGTTGGTATTATCCACCAATCTTGCTTTGAGAATATCGCGTGTAGTTTTTCCGCTATCGTTCATATTTACTTCAATAAAAACGCTTTCAATTTCTGTCAAAAGTGCTGGATTGTAAAGCATAGCAACATCAATTCCTCTAAAGTCTGGACTTTCTTTATGGATTATTTTCAACCCTAATTCCACAATACTTTTGTGCTTGGACAAATCCTCAAGAACCAATCTGTTCTCTATTTCAGCCAAGCCAATTGCAGCCAAGGATTCAGTTGAGTCTATCGAAGCAATTACTTGAGCTATGCGATCCAGCTTTTGTTTGTACTTTTCTGTATCCCATTCCTTCGCTCCACTTGGTGTGTATTCACCATCTCTTTTGCCCGGTGCGTTTATCGTATCAAATAAATTTTCCACATTGTAGAATGCAATTTGATAGTTTTTGTTTTGCTTATCTTTTGGCTGATTCTGTGCAGTGCAACTCAATATTAAAGTTGAAATCACAAAAAAAAGGAAATATCTCATGCTTACAAAAGTGCATGAATTAGGGGCAATAAATAGACCTCTTTAGGAATTAATTAAAGCTTAATCAGGCTTAATGCTAGAGAATAGTAAATGTTTAAGAAATAGTTCTAGCGATAGGTCAGAATTACTTTCGGTAAGAGAACGTAAATGTTTACTGAAAAACCGCTGAAAATGAGCGCTTTCGATAATGGTGCTGATTAATGCATTCGGATATTTGTAGTTAGGGTTAACCTCAGCAATCATTTTGCTTAGTTCATTAACTAAATTCTTAAAGCTAATAAAGTAGCCTTCTTGGTCATCAGAATCAACATCCTTGGTTAAGTATGCTTTTGAACTTTCAGAAATTACAATTCTGTGCAATGCAACTTCGTCAATGTGACTAAATGTAGGATCGACTTTTACGGGATGTGTAATGTGTTCTATAAATATTTCTAATCTTCGTTCTGGCGATGCAATATTTTGCATGGCAAAGGTTAATCGATAGTCAAACCAATTCCAATACCACGAGACCAAGTATATGAGCAGTTTATGTTTGTTCTCGAAGTACCTATAAACCGATGCTTCGGTAGACTCAATTCTCTTCGCTAACTTTTTAAATGTGAAGGCTTCAAATCCAATTTCATCAATCAATGAAATACTATTAGCAACTATATTTTGACCCAATTCAGAAGTATCTGGATCTTTGATAAAACACCGTTCCTGAATTTTTACTTGGACTATCATTGGTTAATATTTAGTTGACCTTATCTTTTGTGAATCCCTTCATAAATACAGTTATGTTGCGTTCGTGTGCAGTGCTTTCAAATTCCTTGATCAGATCAAAAATATCATAAGGGATGCTTACCGCTTTTGTTCCGTCAATAATTACCTCTTCATCATGTTTCACATGCTCCAAGGCATCTTGCAATGCGCCTTTATTCAAAAAGCTGACTTCTTCAGACAAAATAATTCGGTGAGTGTGTTTTCCATCATCTTCTTCTTTAATTTTAACATGGTCTGTTTCTAAATTTCGTTGAAGAATAAAGAAAATGGCAACTAAAAGACCTATTCCAATTCCTATCAAAAGATCGGATAATATGATTGCAAAGACCGTAACTAGAAAAGGGATGTACTGTTCTTTTCCTTTCGACAGCATATCCTTAAAGACACTGATTTTAGCCAGTTTATAACCAACCACCAGCAAAATTGCCGCTAGTGCAGCTAATGGTATTTGACTTAACAACCCTGGAATAAACACCACCGAAACCAACAATAAAACACCGTGAAAAATGGTAGACACTTTCGTTTGTCCCCCAGCGTCAATATTAGCGCTACTGCGTACAATAACTTGTGTAATTGGCAGTCCCCCAATTAAGCCTGAGATCATATTCCCTAATCCCTGTGCCTTTAACTCTAGGTTTGCGGGAGTTATTCTTTTATGGGGGTCTAATTTATCAGTAGCTTCAACACAAAGCAACGTTTCAAGGGATGCTACAATAGCTATCGTAAATCCCGTTATCCAAACCGCAGGATTATAAACAGAACTCCAATCAGGAAAAGTTACAAATTCACTAAGACCTGCGAATGAACTAATTTTTGGTATTTGAACTAAATGTTCTGCGCTTACTGAAAGAGCAGGATCTATCATACCTAAAACTCTATTCAAAACAGCACCTAGAGTAACTACAATTAAAGCCCCAGGTAACATTTTCATTACCCCACCTTTGGGAGTAAGGTATTTATCCCATAAAATAAGCACTATAAGGCAAGTAACAGAGATAATTACCGCGCCAATAGAGAAGTAATCCAAAGCTTGAAAGATCTCACTAAACGTATTCTCTCCATCGGCTTGAAAAAAAGAGGCATCTCCCTCCTGATCTCTGTCATATCCTAAGGCATGAGGAATTTGTTTAAGAATTAAAATAATTCCAATGCTTGCTAACATGCCTCTGATCACCGAATTTGGAAAATAATAAGCAATCATTCCTGCCTTGAGAAATCCCATGATAATTTGGAGAAGTCCACCAATCATAACAGCAAGCAAAAAAGGTTGAAATCCAATATCATTTACGGACGTAAACACTATAACGGCAAGTCCTGCTGCAGGTCCACTTGCCCCTACTTGGGACCCACTAAAAAAGCCAACGACAATTCCACCAACAATTCCTGCAATTATACCGGCTACCAAAGAAAAAGTGTCAGGACTGGAACCAGAAGCAGAAGCTATTCCCAAGCATAACGGCAAGGCAACCAAAAACACCACCAAACCAGCTGGAATATCAGACTTTAAATTCTTTAAATAATTATTATTCATGCTTAAATAAAAGTAAAGCGCTAAAGTATGATAGTATTACTATTATTCATAACGATTTACCAAGAATTTATAAACTGATGTAGATTTTTAACTACTCAATACCTTTAACAAAACGTTGACCTCCTTTGCCTTGTCATAGGCCTTGTTGATATCCGCATCGGTTATTGTAACATGTCCCATTTTCCGGTAGGGTTTGGTAAGGTGCTTACCATATAAATGAACGTGAACTTTTGACATAGCTATTACCTTTTCCAAGTTTTCATAAATGGCTTCTCCGCTATGATTAGGCTCTCCTAATATATTGAGCATTACACTGGGTTGAATTATACTAGTATCTCCCAGTGGTAGGTTTAAAACAGCTCGTAAATGCTGTTCAAATTGAGAGGTAACGTTCCCTTCTATTGTTTGATGACCACTATTGTGCGTTCTTGGCGCAACTTCATTCACCAACAAATCTCCAGATTTAGTCAAGAAAAATTCAACAGCAAGCAAGCCAACAATTTCGAGTTTTTCAGCCACTTTCATAGCCAATGCTTGAGCCTTTTCCTCTATCTCAGTAGATACTTCAGCAGGGCATTTTAAATATTCCACCAAATTTGCAATTGGATTAAATTCTAATTCAACCAATGGATAAGTAGCTACTTCACCGCTCTCATTTCGAGCAACAATTACGCTCAGCTCTTTATCAAAGTCAACAAACTCCTCTAAAACGCTCGGTGCATCAAACGCCATTTCGATATCACTTTTTGACTTTAATGCGTATACACCTTTGCCATCGTAGCCTCCCGTTCTTGCTTTTTGCATGAATGGAAAGTTTTGCAGATGCTCGTGCAACTCTGCCCTAGAATTAGCCAATACAAAAGGAGCCGTTGGAATATTGTTTTCTCTGTAAAATTCTTTTTGAAGTCCTTTATCCTTTATCAATTCCAGAATATGAGGTTGCGGAAATACTTTTACGCCTTCGATTTCCAATTGCTTCAATGCATCGGTATTCACATGCTCAATTTCAATAGTGAGCACGTTTTTATCTCTCCCAAAGTCAACAACCGTTTGATAATCTTTAAAGTCTCCTAACTGGAATTCATGAGCAATTAAAGAGCATGGGGCGTTACTATCAGGGTCTAAAACACAAACTTGAACATTATAATTCACTGCTTCTTGGATAAACATTTTGCCAAGTTGCCCACCCCCTAGCATTCCAAGTTTAAAATTCTTACTGTAAAAATTCATGCGTTTGCCCTTTTCCTAATTTTGAAGTGCAAAAATACCCAATGCCACTTATGTCGAATACTTCTAAAATTACTTTCATTAAACAAGCTACTAAACTCAGCGATAAATACATTAACAATTGCATTGAATTAATCGAAAGTGGAGGCACGATTCCTTTTATAGCGCGCTATAGAAAAGACGCTACTGGCGGAATGGATGAGGTAGAAATTGAAGCTATCCAGAATCAACTGGTAGTTTGGAACAAATTACAAGAGCGAAAAAAAAGTATTCAAAAGAACCTGAAGGAACAAAATGTTTTAACCGAAGAATTAAACACCAAAATAACCGAATGCACCAATCTTATTGCCTTAGAAGACCTGTTTCTTCCCTTCAAAAAGAAAACTAAAACCAAGGCTACCGTTGCATTAGAGGCTGGGCTAAAACCAATAGCTGTAGCCATTATGAAAGAAACAGATAGTTCCCCAAATCAATTCGCAAAAAAGTTTATTTCGAAACAATTCCCAACTGAACAAGAAGTTCTACTGGGAGCTATTGACATTGCTGCTGACTGGATAAACAATAATGAATGGATACGAAATCGACTTCGCAGAATCTTTGAGAATAAAGCACTTGTTTCTAGCAAAGTTGTAAAGGGTAAGGAAGTTGAAGCAGAAAAATTTAGTGATTTTTTCGATTTCGATGAAAGTGTTACACGCATTAAACCGCATCGCTTTATGGCATTGAGACGTGGTAAAAATCTAGACCTATTAAACATTGGAATTTCACCTAAAAAAGCAGAATCTATTGAAGTAATTGAAAATACACTTATCAAAGGCAATACTGAATACACTGCCCTGCTCAAAAAAGCAATTATTAAAGCCTATTCCAAACAACTTAAACCAGCGCTAGAAAGAGAAGTATTTAATAACTTATCAGAAAAATCAGATCGCTTAGCGGTTTCAATTTTCCGTAAAAACTTGGAACAGCTTTTAATGACTGCACCATTGCGTAACAAAAAGATTTTAGCCATTGATCCTGGGTTTAAATCTGGTTGCAAACTGGTTTGCTTGGATAGTAATGGAATGCTAAAACACAACGAAACGATTTACCCCCATGCACCGCAGCATGATAGCGGAGCATTAAATAAAATAAATACTCTCGTTAGGTCCTACAAAATTGAAGCAATAGCAATTGGAAATGGAACCGCTAGCCGCGAAACTGAGCAACTAATAAAAAAAATAAGATTCGATAGAGACATACAGGTATTTGTTGTCAGTGAAGCAGGTGCATCTGTATACAGTGCATCTAGGGTCGCGAGAGCTGAATTTCCGAATTACGACGTAACCGTAAGAGGAGCTGTTTCTATTGGTAGACGATTATTAGACCCACTATCCGAATTGGTAAAAATTGAACCAAAAGCTATAGGTGTCGGGCAGTATCAGCATGATATACCTCCGGCACAATTGGACAGTGGACTTACTCGAAGTATTGAATACTGTGTGAATAAAGTTGGCGTTGATCTAAATACTTCTAGCTCTCATTTGCTAACCTACGTTAGCGGGATTGGACCTAAAATAGCGGAATCAATTGTTTTAGAACGATCTGAAAATGGTGCGTTTAGTTCAAAAGAAGACTTACTCAAAGTCAATGGTCTAGGTAAAAAAGCATACGAACAATGCGCTGGTTTTGTAAGAGTTGCTGATGCTAAAAACCCTCTCGACAATTCGGCAATACATCCAGAATCTTATCCTGTTGTCCAATTAATTTCTAAAAAATTAAAATTATCTATCCATGAACTTGTTGGTAACAAAGAAGTTCTCGAATCAATAGATCCCAAAGAGTTTGTTTCAGAAAAAACAGGACTAGAAACTGTGACTTTTGTTTTAGCGGAACTTGAAAAACCAAATCGTGACCCCAGAAAAATGGCCAAAGTATTTGAGTTTCGAAAGGATTTAAAAACGATTAACAATCTGCAAGTAGGCGATATTGTTCCCGGCATTATTTCTAATATCACTGGCTTTGGAGCCTTTGTAGATATCGGTATTAAAGAAAATGGACTCATTCATCTGTCTGAAATGGCTGATGCCTTTGTATCTGATCCAAACGAAATAGTATCCTTGAATCAAACTGTAGAAGCTAAAGTAAAAAGCATTGATTTAGAAAGGAAGAGAATTGCTCTTAGCTTAAAGGGAGTCTCTCAAATCTAAAAGGACTCCACCAGTTTTTCGGTCTGTAATATTGAGCGTGTCTTCTCCGTCAAACTCTATTACCCCCTGTGTCATAGTTGCATCCAACAATCCAGAAGCATAAGCTTTAAAAGTGCTTGTTGAATTCATAATAACATAAGTACTGTCTGTTATTAAGTACTGAGCATCGTAGGTTGCAGCTGAATTAAAGTTTGCTTTGTGAACATGAGCATAACCTTGGGTTTTAATATTTGCCGCACCCCGAAAATCAACTTGTAACTCATCAACATAAAAAAATGCGTCCAAAGAAGCGGATTCATTGAATACTAAATGAAATTTTTCTCCATAAATAGCTTTAGTGGTGTAGACTTTAGCCGGAGAGTTAACTACCAACTTTTCTAAGGATTTTACAAAAAGATGGAATTGGATTTCTTCATACTCTCTAAAGCAACCATCAAAACCGACTGTAATAAACCCATCATTATCGGTCACTATTATTTGTTCAGCCACATTCTCTTGGGCAACTACCATTACTTCACTGCGCGACCTACTCGAATCATAATGAATATATAGCTCCGAAGGGATATCCAGGGTAAAAGTGTGATAATTCGCGAATGACCTGCGATCTTCAAATACATCACCAGTGCCCTTTTCGCAATCTTGCCAAGGCCACTTTTTGCAACTAGCGCAACACACAATAATTGCTAAAAGAAAAAAATATGATAACTTATTTGAGTGCACAACCGTAATATTGGTGCAAATATATCCCTTTAAAAGGGATTTTGTAATCACACAATATTCTGATCAATTTTAATAACTATGACAAACGACGATAAGATTAATAAGGCTTTCAAAGACAAAAATTGGAGCGAAATAAAAAGCAATAACTCTTGGCAGATATTTAAAATTATGTCTGAGTTTGTAGAAGGGTTTGAAAAATTGTCCAAAATTGGACCCTGTGTTTCCATATTTGGATCAGCCAGAACTAAAGAAGATCACCCGTATTTCTTGCTTACTGAAGAGATTGCATACAAGCTCACTCTCACAGGTTTTGGAGTGATTAGCGGCGGAGGCCCTGGTATTATGGAAGCAGCAAATAAAGGAGCACAACGCGGAGGTGGCAAGTCAGTTGGTTTGAACATAGAGCTACCTTTTGAACAGACCGAAAACCCATATATTGATAGAGATAAACTCATAAATTTCGACTACTTTTTTGTTAGGAAACTCATGTTCATTAAATATGCTCAGGGGTTTATTGTAATGCCTGGAGGCTTTGGAACTTTAGATGAGTTTTTCGAAGCATTGACTTTAATGCAAACACAAAAAATTGGAAAATTTCCCGTTATATTAGTGGGGAAAAAGTACTGGTCGGGTCTTATGGATTGGATAAAGTCCACAATGCTAGAAACCGAGAAAAACATTAGCGAAGAAGACCTTGATTTATTTAGGGTTGTAGATACCTCCGATGAAGCTGTTCAAGAAATTGAATCCTTCTACTCGAAGTACCTTTTAAAACCAAATTTCTAGAAACGCACAGAGTAATCAACAACCCTTTCTTTATAAGTACGGCTAACACCTCCTACTCCTACTTAAGTTAATTGAATCGATTTAATATACTGAAAATCAGATATATAAATTAGTATTTCTGCTTTTCAAACTACTCTTGTACACAGCTCCGTGTTTAGAAGTGCAATACCCTTTTACTTATGCCTTAAGGCCTTAAAAATAGATTTGTTAACATAGTCCAAAAAAAAACAGCACTATGCTTCGAACACTTATCGCTTTTCTGCACATAATATCATTTTCATTTATCTTTTCAACTGATGTAAATGAGTTAAAAAAGGAAGAATTTAAAGCCGAAATAAACACGCCGGGATCAATTGATAAAGCATCTGAAGGAATTGTGGAAATTGTTTTCACAGTTGGAAGTGTTAAAGGATTCGCTAAACTCACCGACAATTTACCAGCAGGAGTAATTGCAGAAGCGGTTGACATGGGAAACGCTACTTTCACTTTTAGCAATGGAGTTCTAAAAATTATTTGGTTAAATTTTCCAACAGACAAGACTTTTTCTGTAAAATATAAACTCAAAGTGGCTGACTCTGCGCCGAACAGTTTTGAGCTTGGCGGTAAATTCTCCTACTTAGAAAATAACGAAAAAAGAAGTTATTCTGTTTTCAAAAAATCTATTGCGACAGGAGAGCAAGCTCTTGCCGATCAAACTACAACTGAACAAAAAGCAGAAAAGGTGCAGTCATACGCTAAAGTTGTAAGAACGGTTGAATCTCTTGGAAATGAGAAGTATCAAGTTAAATTGAATATTACAAAACAGGGAATTGAAGGGTTTTGCAAAATTCAAGAGTTCACTTCATTCGGCGCTAAAATGACTGAAGGTAATTTGAGTGGAGCCATTTTTAGTTTTATAAAAAACAAAGGAAAATTCGTATGGATGGCCTTGCCGCCAGAAGAAAATTTTACGGTTTCGTATAATTTAGATTTAAGCGCAGCAAAAGACAAAGACGTTTCTATTTTGAGAGGTGACTTTTCTTTTCTAGAAGGCAACGTTACCAAAAAAGTAGACATCATTAATGAGGGTGAAGAAGTACTCGCTGCCAAAACAGAAGTAACTCCAAAAGAGAATGAAAGCACCGAGAAAGTTGATGCAATTAAAAAGGAACCCAAGGAGATTGCTCCAACTAACACAGATCTCACAAACCAGGATACTGAGGCTATTACAACTCCAGCATTAGACAATGAGATAGCATTAGTGACTAAGGATGAAGAAGCTAATACTGTTGTTCCAACAAACTCCGATAACGAAAAGAGGGAGATAGCTGAAAGTAGTGAAGAAGAATTGTTATCGGACAACACTAATACTACCGAAGAAATTAGCGAAGAAATTAGCGAAGAAATTAGCGAAGAAAACACTCCACTTGAAGAAGAAGAAGAAGAAGAAGTTATTGAAGAAACACCTATCTTAGAAGAAACACCTGTTTTAGAAAACCTCGAGGTTGAGAAAGAAAAGGAAAATACTAACGAGGAAAACAAAGATTCTAAAACTGAAACCGCACCCCTCAATACAGAACAAAATAAAGAGCAGAAAACGGAGCCTGTGTTGGATAATGATTTCGGAGTGAAATCAGGTGTAAATTATAGAGTTCAAATTGCAGCTGGTAAGAATGTAGTTAACAAAGCATACTTTGAAAAAAGACACAATTGGACGAATGATTTTGTGATTGAAAATCACAGTGGCTGGGTTAAATATACCACGGGATCTTATCAAGTGTACAGAAATGCTCGGGACAATAGAGAAACTGTAAATGCAGGGAACCATAAATTCGACGGACCATTTGTAACGGCTTATAATGAGGGTATTAGAATTACAGTCCAAGAAGCTTTGATGATTAGCAAGCAAAAATGGTTTAAATAGCGAAAAACCAATTGCAACAATCAATTATTAGTTACTTTAGGCGGATTATTGTATTAAGTAAAATGAAGTCAATCCTCACAGGAATATTTATCCTAATTTTTACCGCAAATTCTTTTGCGCAAGCTGACAGTAACGAGGTCGAACAATTTGTTCTTGAACCAACAGCAGCTGACAGTTCGAAAGACATAAGTGATTTTAGACCTATCGTCTCTTTATCGGGTGGTTGGCTTACTTTTTTTGGAGATGTATCCAACAATCAGAAAGCAAACGGCATACTACTTTCAAACCTTGCGACGGATTTAAGTGTTTCTTTTCCTCTAAAAAACAGTTTCTACTTAACCTTTAGAACAATGTTAGGTACACTTTCTGGAAATGAAAGAAGTGCTTCAAGAAATTTAAATTTTAGTAGTAGAATTCAAACTTATGGAATAGAAACCAGCTATAACTTTAATCACTTTTTGAATGAAAAACGAGCTATTGACCCCTATTTATCTTTAGGCTTCGACGCTTTAGTGTTTAACTCAAAAGCGGATTTATTCGATGCTAACGGTAATCAATACTACTATTGGAGTTCGGGAGACATAATGGATAGAGCGGAAACTCCCGAGAATTTAGCCTCAGCTAACAAATTGCAACGCGATTATGATTACGAAACCGACATTAGAAAAAGTGGCATAACTGGAGCTACAGAATTTGATAAGTTCTCGTTTACCGTTCCTTTTGGCGCAGGTGTAAATATGCGCTTAAGTCATAGGTTTCACGTTCACCTTGGGGCAACCTACAATATATTACTAACGGATTGGGTTGATGGCGTAACCACTGAAGGTGTTGGAGACTATAATGGTCCAGGTAAAGTAGAAGGTTTCTTATACAGTCATGTCGGTTTGAGTTTTGATCTGTCGGATCATAAGAACTCAATAGATCCAGGAGAAGATGGAATTAGCGACGAGGAACTATCAGATTTAGCCAATGGGGATTCAGATTTAGACGGTATAAAAAACTTACAAGATGAGTGCCCTGAAACACCTGCTGGAATTGAAGTCGATGAAAAGGGTTGTCCTTTTGATGAGGATAATGATGGGGTACCCGATTTTAAGGATTTAGAGTTAGGTACTGACTCTACCATGGTGGTTGACACGAATGGTGTAGGGTTGACACAAGAAGAAATTGGAATGATTGCTCTAAGGTTTCTTGATGAATCGGGTGTACTTTCGACAATGCAAGACACTATTTATACCAACGAATTGCCCAATAGAAGTAATAGAGTTACAAAAAAGAAATACAGCGTTCAAGTGGCTAGTGACTCTCTTTCAACTGAGCAAGCTGGCGACTTATTGAGTAATGAAAAACTTAAAAGTGTAAAAGATGGCGATGATGCAACCGTTTTAGTGGGAGAGTTTGATGAGATAAGCGAAGCCCTAGCAAAAAACAAAGAACTTAAAGACAAAGGAATTTCAACTAGAGCAATTGTTGAAGAAACGGTTACCGGTAAAGTAATTATTGCCGATACTCGAGGCGAGATTGTAGGTCCTTCGGTAGGTAAGACAGCACCTCCAGGTACTCAGTTTAGAATTCAAATAGGAGCGTTTAAAAAACCAGTCAGAAAAGGTGCATTTGGAGACCTTGAAGTTATGGGTATAAGAAGTTCGGATGGTTTTACCAGATATTATACTGGAAAAGGCTACTCATCATATGACGAAGCAGCTGCTGCAAGCGTTGCTTTAAAAGGCCAAGGTGTTGAAACTTCGTTAATCAAAGCATTTAACGAAGGAGAGCAAGTTTCGTTATCAAGTGCTGGAGCAACATTTGAACCTTCTTCAGCACCTGCTTCTAAAGACAGAAGTAAAGTAAGTTTCAAGGTTCAACTAGGGGCTTATGAAAACGCAATATCAATGGAAGAGTTTAACAAATTTGTTAAACTGGGCAAGATTAAAAATGAAAAAGGAAGTGATGGCAAGACTCGTTATTATATCGGGGAATTCTCAAGCTATGAGCAAGCAAATGCATATATCGATGAATTGGGGGACTTCAATATAAATGAAGCATTTGTGGTTGGAGAATACGACGGTAAAACTTTAACGGCAAAAGAAGCAATGGATATTGCGAAATAGGTCACTAATACCAAGACTTGCTATAAATGTGAATGTAATAGGATTGCCTATGAAAGCATGTATTCAAGTTTTTACCTGTCTTCTACTTTTATTAAGTGCAAACCACGTTTTTGCCCAAAGCAAATTACTGATCGGTGAAATAGTTTCAAAAAAAGACAGCGCTAAGTTAATTGGCGTTCATGTCGTAAACATTAACTCTAATAAAGCCACCAATTCAACTGCTGATGGCAGCTTTACAATACCTTATCAAAATGGAGATACCTTAATTTTAACTTCAATAGGCTACAAAGACCACATACTTTACACTAGTATGTTTTGGCTTCCCAGTGGTAAAGCAATCACTATTTATATGTCAGAACGAGTTTATAACCTACCTGGATATGACGTCAATCAATACAGTACCAAAGAAGAGTTCAAAGAAGATTTCATTAACCAAACACCTATTGAACCTATAAATTCGGAACTATTTGAATATAAAAAACCGAGTAAGCTAGAAGACGTAGAAACGGACTTAAATGCACATATCCCAATTACCAGTCCTATTTCTCTTATTTATAATAAATGGGGAAGAGAAGCACGTCAGGCTAGAAAGCTTGCCAAGGCAAAGGAAAAGTCTGAGGAGGAAAAAATTATAGGTGAAAAATACAATCCACAGGTTGTTCAGAAAGCGCTTGAGCTGGATTCTAAAGAAGAAGCCCAACGGTTTATGGAAGAATGTCCACTAGAAGATGAGTTTGTGCTTAAAGCCAAAGAATACGACATTATAAAAGCAATTTTAGACTGTCAAAAAAACAGTTCAATTACCAAATAATTGATAGTTTAATGACATTTCTCAGTTTTTAGTAATATATTGATAGTGACAAAACGTACATTAGTAGAATAATTAAAACTTATAACTATGAAAATTGGAAAAATTGTTGCTGTAGCAACTGGAACTTTGGCTCTCGGAGCTGTATCAAATAATGCTAGTGCAGCAGATTTATTTGCTGTTGATCATCTTGGATCTGGATCTGAAGTCCGTTCAAACCTAATTGAGCTTAATTCTGATTTTATTGCTGACAACAAAATGGTTAGCAACCTAAATGTTGAGCTTAAGTGCGGTGAAGGAAAATGTGGAGAAGGCAAATGCGGCGAAGGCAAAGACGGTGATAAAAAAGAAGGGGATAAAAAGTCTGATAAGAAAGACGGTGATAAAAAATCAGACAAAAAAGAAGATGCTAAAAAAGACGATAAGTCTAAAGAAGGCAAATGTGGTGAAGGAAAGTGTGGTAACTAGAATTTATCAAAACATATATATTTCTAAAAGGTCGAGTTTTACTCGACCTTTTTTCATCACTAATTGCATCGTTTGGTCAATTTGCAATCTGCTGCCTAATTTTCATTGATTGCTTCATTCTGTCAATTTCAAATCAGCTCAATTTTATACAATGATTACTAAAAGAAAATTCGCTGCTTTTTCTTCAACTGCTTTTAATTCAACTAAAATATCTACAAATTACGTATTCTATAAGTAACTGTTTATCAAATACTTTAAAAAGTGTCGTAATTCAGTTTGTAGCTTATTTACAAAAAGCTACACTTCGAGCCAACCTTTTACTCACCTATTATAGGTAATACTCGTTTATTAATTTGGGGGAAATAAAATCAGATGCTAGTTATTCCTTTTTAACGAGCATTCAACGTTTTTTTCCTTCAAAACTTAACGAATAAAATATGGAGGCTCAAAAAACGATTACAGAAGAACAACTTCCGCTCATTCAAAATGAGCAGCTAGTTATAGTAACAGAGAATAATCAAAAAAAAGTCCTTTTAACAGAATTGCAGGTTGAAGAATGGTTTAACAAAATTGACTGCTATCTAACAACCACGAAACCTTACTGGGACCCCGAATTTGATTCGGCAACAATTAGCAAGGAACTTCACTTTAATCGAACTTATTTATCCATTGTAATTAGTACAAAAAAACACTTGCGATTCGAAAACTATATCAATAAACTAAGAGTTGCTGATTTACAAGCTCTAATAATGAGTGAGCTTATAAACAATAGACCGAAGTACACTCTAGAGTATTATGCTCATAAGGTTGGCTTTCATTCTCGATCTTCTTTTAATAAGGCTTTTAAACTCAATACTGGTTTAACCCCTACTCAATTTCTATCTCAAATAATATATCCATAATAAATAACATTAAAATTTCACACACTTATATTCATTCTTATCTAATTTCTAAAATATGAAAAACAATTATTTGCTTTTAAAAAGCACCCTTTTTGGGGCAGCAATGTTGATGTTGTCCTTCGCGGGATATACGCAGTATTGTACTCCGAGCACAAGCAGCTCGTGGGGAGGTATTTCCAAGGTGGAAACAACAAGTGGTACTACTAATATTAGTAGAATAACTGGTCGAACGACTGGTTATAATAACTATACTGCCTCAGATAGTATTTCAACCAATTATGGTCAAACGTTTCAAGTTAAGCTTGAGTTTACCTATGCGGTTTCTTGTTGGATAGATTGGAACGATGATGGTGATTTTGCCGATGCAGGTGAAATGATTGGTGGTCCAAATCCTGCAAGTTCTTCAAGTGCGGTTCAAAATCACACATATAATATTACAGTTCCTAATAATGCCGCTTATGGCCAATTGAGAATGCGAGTGTACTCATTGTATTATTACTACCAACAAAATGGATATGATACTCGTGGCTGTGGTTACTCTTCTTATCAAGGTGAGGTAGAAGATTATAGAATTTGGATTCCAGAACCGCTTAGTAATGATGCGGGGGTTACAGAAATTTTACCATTAGCAGCTTGTGTTGGAAATAACGCTGTAAAAGCTAAAATCACAAACTTTGGTTTATCTACATTAGATACTGTTACTATATCTGGATACATTAAGGAAAATGGGGGAGCTACTACTAACTATGGCCCTACTAAACTTACTGGTTTAGGGTTGTCAAGAATACAAGACACTGCATATACTGTAACTACTTATAACTTTTTAGTTGGTAAAACATACGATATTGAGTTTAGAACTACTTTACCAAATGGTGTAACAGATACTACTTCAAGTAACGATACATTAACTAAGAAAGGTTTTGGACCAGCTATAGGAGGTACTTATACTATAGGAACTTCAACAGGAAAGGATTATCGAACAATTGCTGCTGCGCAAGCCGATATGGCACGTTTTGGAATCTGTGCACCTACAGTGTTTAATATGGAACAAGGTACGTACACTGAGCAAGTAAAGTTCACTAAGTACGTAGGTATTTCTGCAACGAATAATGTTAGGTTTAGACCAGATCCTGCAAACACGAGTGCTGTAAAATGGACTTATCAGTCGACTTCTAGTGTAGATGGTAGTAGAGGTACTGCAATTTTTGATGGTGCTGAGCACATTGCAGTTGATTCTATTAATATTATCAATACAGGAACGTCTACAGGTTCTGTAATTGAATTGGTAAATCAGTCAAGTTACATTTCTTTTACTGGCGATTCTTTAATCGGTAATACTTCTTCAACATCTACTACTTCTAATATGACGGTTGTTAGAAACTACCGTCAGGGATGTGAATATATTACGTTAAAGAACAACGTTTGGGTAGGGGCAGCTTATGCTCTTTATTCTTATAGCACCAGCTCAGCTTATAACGCTGGTTGGGTTATTGAAAATAATAAGATTTTAGATTTCAGATATTGTGGACTATACATGTATTACCATACAGGTTCTGAGATTAATTGGAATGAGATTGAGAATAAGAAAGGTCAGTATGGTTATTATGGTATGTTGTTGTACTATTCTCTTTTAACTAATGTAAATTATAATAAGATCCATATGGATGTCACAGGATATGCGTATGGACTTTATTCTCAATATTGTAGAGCAACATCAAGCGATAGAAAGTCAATTTCAAATAATATGATTGCTATTACTGGTGGAAATGGAACGCATTATGGTG
>Ga0206131_10001859_pt1 | contig 26447 bp, 21 predicted proteins | sample Helgoland_Spring_FD_148636 | JGI IMG/M metagenome (GOLD analysis project Ga0206131, IMG submission 148636) | Pelagic subsurface seawater microbial communities from Kabeltonne, Helgoland, North Sea - Helgoland_Spring_Bloom_20160517_1 | ecosystem: Environmental > Aquatic > Marine > Epipelagic ...
TTCTGAGGCATTGAGTGCATAAAACCAACCCCACGGGTTGTGGCATGACGTTTGATTCCAGTTCGCTCTACGTAGATTCGGACCATGGGATTTCACTTTCGCATACTTCTTTCGATGTTACTCCTGATGGTGCTGTCAATGACGGGCACAATCTGGGTGGCATGGCAATTCGCAGTTCGACAAGACGCGCAATACAATGAGCAGCGCCTATTAAGAAAGGAAGCGGCCATTGAGCGAAGCATGACGTATGTGTTGGACCGCATACCTGGACCATTCTATACAGAGGACATTCCGTTGGTTTTCTCCGATCGGATTTGTGAATTATCGGATGTCCACGGTTTGGATATTTCATTGTATGCGCCGGACGGTAGGCTGCTAACGCAATCCTCTGTTGAAGCAAATGAAGCGGCGGATATGCGCTTGCCAGACGCGATTCTCTCCCCATTGGGTCATTCTACGGAGAGTGTTGAACGCATGGACTTAGGTCAAGTGGTGTTGGCCTATTGGAATGTCAAAAACTCCGAAGACAAGGTGGTCGGTATAGCGCAAGTGCGATATGAAAAACGCACAGTAGAAACAGGAGACTTTAAAAGCTTCTTGATTCAGTTGGCTCCACTCTACGTGGTTTTGATATTGGGAGGTGCACTCATTGCTGCGCTTCTTTCGAATCGACTTATTCGAATCTTGACACTCATACGCGATCGAATGAGTGAGCTTGACCCCACCCAAGAACAACTTCCTATTGCATACCAGCAATCCGACGCGATTGGAGGGTTGGTTGAGGAATACAATACGCTTTTAAGGCATTTGCAAAAGACGATAGGGGAGTTGGCACAAAAGGAACGGGAGGGAGCGTGGCGCTTGATGGCCATGCAAGTCGCACATGAGATTAAAAATCCATTGACCCCAATCAAACTGGGTGTGCAACAATTGGAGCGTTCATGGGTGGACCAAAGTCCAGATTTTGACGCTCGCTTGAAACGATTTTGTAAAACAGCCTCGACGCAAATTGATGTGTTGGCGGAAATCGCTCAGGACTTTTCGCTTTTAGCGGATATCGGAATTCAAGATTTAGAACCCGTCAATCTGTCCAGAGTGGTTGAGGAGGTCACCGGTCTCTTTCAAATTGGAGATGATCACATCCAGTGGGAAGTCGAAGGTTTTGGAGATCATGTCGTTGTAAGGGGTTCGATGCCCCATCTGCTTCGAGTTTTCAACAACCTCATATCGAACGCAGTGCACGCAATGGTTGACCAACCGAACAAGGTCATTCGCATTGTCTGTGAAAGTCGAAATGAAGGATGGCAAATCACAGTCCAAGACAACGGCTCAGGAATCGAAGAGTCTCAGCTAGAACAGGTCTTTCAGCCGCATTTCACCTTGAAAAAGGGCGGTGCCGGGCTTGGTTTGACAATTACACGTTCTGTAGTCAATCAGTTAGGAGGATCAATTTATGTTTCCAGAATACAAGGCAATTGGACTGAGTTTGTTTTGTGGTTTCCAGTAGCGTAGATTCAAGTTCTTCACAATTGCGTGTGATAAGTACACAGTATTGTGACGCTATTTTAACGAATTTTTTAGGAATATTGACCGTGGTATAAATATGCCATTAATCGTAGTATCTAAATAAATCAGTCTCATATGAAAGCAAGAGCACTCTTATTTATGACCTTACTGTTCGTAGGAACAGCTTGGTCTCAAGGGAAAGTAACCGGTAAGGTTACGGACCGAAATTCTGGGGGCGCCATACCGGGTGTCGCAGTCGTAGTTTCTGGACAGGGCAACGGTGTTTTCACTGATGCTGATGGTACGTATTCGATTACTGCAAACGCAGCAACGGACGTGCTCATGTTTAGTTTTATTGGATTCGATACAGAGCGTGTCGCACTCAATGGCAACTCGAGCATCAATGTTGCCATGAGCGCAGGTGTCAATCTTGACGAAGTCGTTGTGACGGCCTTAGGTGTATCTCGAGAGAAGAAAGCACTTGGTTTTGCCGTTCAAGAATTAGGAAATGAGTCCTTTACGCAAGCACGATCTGAAAACATCGTTAAATCGATGACAGGAAAGATTGCAGGTGTGCAGGTTACCTCTGGTACTTCCATGGGGTCGTCCTCTAAAGTTCTATTGCGTGGTGCAAGCTCAATCACCGGAAACAACCAACCGTTGTTCATCGTTGATGGAGTTCCAATGGACAACTCAGACTACTCAAGTGGGAACACCCAGCGTTCAGTCGGAGGATATGATTACGGAAACGCCATGCAAGACATGAATCCAGACGATATAGAGTCTGTATCTGTATTGAAAGGCCCGGCGGCGGCGGCATTGTACGGATCACGCGCTTCGAATGGAGCCATCGTGATTACGACCAAATCAGGCAAGGGATACCGTGCTTCAGGTAAAACAGGTTTAGGTGTTTCAGTGAGCACTACGATGGCGTTTAACGATGTCTACATCCTTCCAGACTACCAAAACTCTTACGGTGGTGGTGCTGGAACGGCTTGGATCAACCAAACGATGGTTGATAGCTTAGGAGAGACTCCAATTCCCGATTATGGGTATGACGGATCATGGGGTCCAGAATTGGATGGAACGATGGTTCGCCACTGGGACAGCTGGTATGATTATGAGGGCGATGAAGACTTCGGTCAAGAGCGCGCTTGGTCACCGACGGAAAGTGATGTTGCGGATTTCTTCCAGACGGGTGTAACGCAAAGCACCAATTTGGCTGTCACAGGTGCGGACGAGACGAGTTCATTTCGATTGAGCTACACCAACCACAACCAAACAGGCGTGTATGAGAATTCTTCACTCAACCGAAACTCGCTGTCTTTCGCTGCGAGTTCGGATGTAAGTGATCGACTCTCAGCGAGTGTCAATGTCAACTACGTGCAAAGTGTAGGAGAAGGCCGACCACAAACGGGATATGGCACATCAGTGATGAGTCAATTTACTCAGTGGGGTCAGCGTCAATTGAGTATGGACCGCTTGCGTAACTATGAAAATGCAGATGGTTCGCACCGAACATGGAACCGAAACAGCGCTACGGATGCTTCTCCGCACTATTGGGACAACCCTTTTTGGGAGCGTTACAAGAATGTTCAGAATGACCAGCGTGACCGTGTGTTCGGAAACATCACGATGAACTACAAAATCAATGACAACTTCAGCTTTATGGGCCGAGCGTTGACGGACTTTTACATTGACCGTCGCCAAGAACGCATCGCTACTGGAGGTGTAAACGAGTCTTCTTACTCAGAGTATACACGTCAACTGCAGGAGACAAACCTCGATGGCTACTTGAATTTCAATCATGAAATCAACGCTGACTTAAACCTTGTTGGTTTCATCGGTGTGAACCGCAGAATTCGCAATTTCTCACGCTTGGGAGCCTATACCCTGGGAGGTTTGAACACACCAGGTCTCTATACCGTTAACAACGGTGCAGATGGCTATGAAGTGAGCGATTACGAAAACAGCAAAGTGGTGAACTCTGTACTTGGTTCGGTTAGCTTGGGATACCAGCGAACACTATTCGTTGACATCACAGCTAGGAATGACTGGAGCTCAACGTTGCCCGAAGAAACCAATAGCTATTACTATCCATCGGCTACTGCGAGCTATGTGTTCAGCGAACTCGTTGACATGGACGCTTTGAGCTTTGGTAAGTTGCGTGTTGGTTGGGCTCAGGTTGGAAACGATACAGACCCATATCAGACCGGCTTGACGTATGGCATCAACTCCAACTTTGGAAACTCAGGATCAGCGACTGTACCAAATGCTCAAAACAATCCGAACTTATTACCAGAGAGAACGACAAGTATTGAGTTTGGAACCGAGTTAAGCTTTTTCCTCGACCGATTGCATGTTGACCTCACGTACTACACAAGTACAACTGAAGACCTCATCTTCAACGTTCCCGTTTCTGCAGCTTCAGGTTACACGAGCACGGTGTTAAATGCGGGTAAGACGGAGAACAAAGGATTTGAATTGGCTCTTTCGGGAACACCCGTTCAAACAGAAGACTTCCGATGGGACATTGGTTTGAACTTAGCGAAGAACCAAAACCAGTTGGTTGAATTGGCGGATGGAGTCGAGAACATTCGATACACATCCCTATTCGGAGTCACACTCGAAGCGCGTCCAGGAGAGGCTTTGGGTACTTTCTATGGATATGACTTCTTGTATGATGACGATGGAAACAAGCTAGTCGACGCAGATGGTTACTACCTCAGCACAGATGAAGTCGTTCCAATTGGAAATATCCTCGCGGATATGACAGGAGGTGTTTTCACAGACTTGTCCTACAAAAACTTCTCTTTCAGTGCTTTAGTTGACTTCCAAAAAGGAGGGTCTGTGCACAGTTACTCCAACCAGTGGGGTAAGTACTCAGGTACATTGGCTGAGACTGCAGAGAATAACATCCGTGAAGACGGAATCGTTGTTGATGGCATGGTCGCAGAGATAAATGATGCCGGTGATTATGTTTCTACGGGAGTTGCCAATAGCACGAATATTTCTGCCCAAAGTCACTTCTTCTACAATCAGGGGTACATCATCCACGCTGCAGATCAGTATGACGCAAGCTTTGTAAAGCTTCGTGAAATGCGTTTGGACTACAACTTGCCAGCTTCGTTGACGAGTGGTTTGCCGTTCAGCAACATTAGTATCGGAGTGTATGGTCGCAACTTGGCGATTTTGATGAGCAATGTCTCTCACATCGATCCAGAAGTGGCAACATCGTCTTCGAACATTCAAGGATTTGAAGGGGGCCAGCTTCCAGCTGAGCGCACCATTGGATTCAACTTGAAATTCAACCTCTGATTTCCCACCAATAAAAAATTACGAAAATGAATAAGCAAATTTTCTTCATGGTGGGCCTGATTGGAGCCCTCGCCTTCACGGGGTGCCGAAAGGACTTCGAGGAGATCAATTCCAATCCCAACGAACCAACTGCGGTTTCACCTGGATTCTTGATGACCAGTGCGCAAAAGGCAACAATGGACCGAGTCTATGACTCTTTCTGGGGAAGCCGTCGTGCAATGCAAACAGCACAGTATTGGAGTTCTAATCAGTATTCCAACGAAAGCCGATACCAGTACCGTGATGCTACAGCCAATAGTGCTTGGGCGTCTTTTTACGCGGGTCCTTTGCAAGATTTACAAACCATCATCGACCTGAATTCTGGCGACAATGCTGCAGATTATTCGGGGTATGGTGACAACGTGAATCAGATTGCGGTGTGTCAATTGCTCCAAGCATGGACATTCCAGCATCTAAGTGATGCCTTTGGTGCCATTCCGATGTCGGAAGCCCTAGCAGGCGTATCCAATACCACACCGGTATATGACTCGCAGGAAGCTGTGTACAACGGTCTGTTGGATTTGATTGACGGAGCGTTGAGCGGAATGAACGTCAGTGGAGCAGGACCTCAAGGGGATCAGATCTACGGCGGTGACATGGCGCAATGGGCGAAGTTTGGAAACTCACTGAAACTCCGTGTTGCAATGCGCATGGCTGATGTCAATCCAGGAGCTGCTCAGGCGGCTGCGGAAGCGGCGTTGTCTAGTGGGTCCATCATTGCAGGAAACGAAGACAATGCGCTCTTCAATTACCTCAGCGGTGCTCCGAACAACAACCCGATCAACGAAGATGCGAAGACACGAAACGATTTCGCAGCATCCAACACCATGGTAGACTACCTGGCTTCATTGAATGACCCCCGTATGGGCGTTTACTTCAGCCCGTCTGTTACTTCAGGTGAATATGCTGGTGAAGCGTACGGCTTAAGCGAAGAAAATGCGGCATTGACACCGGACGATGATGTTTCTCAGCGTGGAGCTGCGATTCTCGCTGGTGATTTGGCTGGCATCTACTTTGATGCGGCTCAGACGCACTTCTTGGCCGCTGAGGCTGCTGAACGTGGTTGGGCAAGCATCCTCTCAGCAGAGGAGCATTACAACGCAGCCATTGGTTTGAATATGAACTACTGGGGCATTGATGACCAAGCTGCAATCGATGCGTATCTCGCTCAAGAGTCTGTAGCGTACAGCACGGCTGATGGTGCTTGGAACGAAAAGATTGGCCGCCAAAAGTGGGTAGCATTGTACATGCAGGGATACGAAGGATGGGCGGAATACCGTCGATTGGATTTCGGTCTGTTGCAAGCATGTGCTGATGGTGCGTTGCAAGGCGACGGATCAGTTCCTGCGCGTTTCGAGTATCCAATTGATGAGCAGACGTTGAACAATGCGAATTGGTCAGCAGCTTCTGCAGGCAATAGCTGGAATGATAAGATGTGGTGGGACGTGAACTAAGCGCTCCACACAAGTGAAAAGAAAGGCCCCGCGAAAGCGGGGCCTTTTTTATGTCGTTAGACGAACCGTGGAAAAAGAGGAATCAAAAATGGTATCCCACGTTGATGGCCCATGAAAGCTGTTCCTCCAGAGGACGTGCTCCAAGCTGATAATAGCTCGCTGCGCTTTGAGTGAAATAGGTCCATCGTCGCTCCAAGCCTAGCATGAAATGTCCTGCGGTTAACTGACCACCAATAACGGCATGATCTGCAATGGCTATGTTTTCGAGAGGACTTAGTGTTGGATTGTGTGTTTTGGAAAGAATCTCGTCAAACCAGGATTCTAAATCGTTTTTACTCAAAAGCATGGGAGCGTAACAAACGTAAAGATTGAATTGAGGAAGAATGCTGTATCCCACACCCACTTCATAAAAACGGGACACCCATGGCTCTGGTAATTCTACGTCAACAGGAATCCATTCACCATAAATGGACTGTAGATGGAAATAGGAGTCTAAGGCCGCGTAGCTGATTGCTTGCGATTGGTTGAGTCCAACGGGGGTCGTAATGGAATTGGCTCCCTCGATTCGTTGGGATTCAGCTAAGAAAAAACCGACTGCCTTTCCGGTCCCAAATGAAAATGAAATGGGTTTATTTTCGAAAGGTCTCAAGCGAACTCGAAACGTATTGACACGCTCGCCTGAGGAGCCATAGGATCGATTGTTCCAATGGTTGATGACATTGGTGTTGAAACGCAATCGGTCCATAGTGACACTCATTTCACTTACCGAAAGGTCATAGAAGGTCTCTAGGGATGAGCTCATTATGGCTTCTCCGTTGGGAAGACTAAAAGGTGACCAATTGGACAACCCCAATGTGACCTCAACACTCCAATGTGTTTGAGGGACTTCGAGATCACTGAATTGAAACCCATCTTGGACACCCCTTTTATCAGCCATTAAGTCGAGGTCAAGCTTTTGACTCCAGACATTGAAAGAAAGAATGGAACAAGCAAGGAGGAATGTGTACTTCATTCGAAAATGAATTTCCCGCCATACCCCGCCACTTGAACGGTCTTTTTGCGAAACAGGATAGCTCGTTTTTCTTGGATCATAAACTTTGGATTGATGAGCACATCCAGATCACGTCCTTCAATGGCATTGTATATGGCAGCTCGTTTTTCTCGGGTGTTGCCAACGAGCCCGAACGATAGGCTTGGGTAATCCGCATACTCCTTGTTACCAACGCGGAGGATTCCGAGGATATACGTGGTTCGAGAAATACCGATTAATGTTTCCGTGGTGTCTACATCCACCTCGGCACGAACAGGCTCAATTGCGAGTAATACAGGCCCTTGGGCGAGTTTGGTGGTTTGTGTTAGCTGAGTGCAACCGGCAAGCGATATGACGGCAAGCAGGAAAATAGGGTAGAAAGAAAATTTCATGAGCAAGGAATGATAACCGGTCGACTCGGCGTGGCATCCAATTCGAATGGAGCCGTTTGTAAATTCAACAAGTGCAATCCATCCTTCAATGTATCTGGAACGAAGATGAATTCTGTGATGGTTGCATGTTCTCTAAGATCTGCGGGCCATTGCCAGAAAATATGATGTGCAGCGAGTGCCCCCCCGTCTTGTTCACGATCAACAGAGGGCAGATCCAACAGCAAATGTTCGACCCCTCGATCAACCAACCACTGAGCCGCTGCAGCCTCCAAATACGGAGCATTGGTGTTGGACCAGTTTTTAGAGCGCTTTTCAGCGCTGTTTGGGAGCGTTCGAAGGACTAGGGAAGGTGGTGCTGTTTGGCCGCTCCAGTGGCGCTTTGAAGCCAATTCTAGCGCCTTGGCCGTGATGACGTGGTCTTCATTTTTGAACTCTGGCTGTATGGACACGATCAAGCACGGCATCAGAGGGGGAATCGAGAGCCTGTTCACAGAGTGAGCTGCCTCAGAAATGTGCCCAACGCACTCGGTATGGGTGCCATTCCCGTGTGGATTGAACGTCACATCCCGAAAATTGACATCGCCACCTTCTGCGACTGAGCCAAGAAACCCATTCGCTCGGACAGGCTCAACCCGCATGGGCTCAACGTACCAAGCACTGGGGCCTCCGGCTTCTTGAAAAGCTAAACTGAGATCGACGGCTTCCTCACCGCTGGCAGTGAATTCAACGCCCTCGAAATGAATGGATACGTTCATGCGATATTCTTGGAGCAAAAAAAAGGCGACCCCATAGGAGTCGCCTTTAAAATACGTTCAAATCGTTTAATCAAACAAGAAACCAACACGCAACGAACCTTGGAACATGTTGCCCAAAGTGGTGTTGGAGATGTGGTTTGGCCAGCTGTAGTAAACATCATCTGGACCACTACCGTCAGGGTAGTACTCACTGTAAATGACACCATCAAGCGCGCTGAAAGGCAATTGACCAACAAACTCACCCATGATCTCTGCACCTGCAGCGTCTGTGGAGAATGCATTGTTGAAATACATGTTGAAGGCAGTCAAGTTGTCTGTCGTGATGCTGTGATTTCCGAACGTTGTTCTTCCAAAACCGATGCCAGCTTCAAAACCAAGATAGATCGCGTCTGAGAAGTAGTAGTCTGCTCCGAACAAGAGGTTCAAACCAACAGAGGTGAATCCCTGCTCGTTGCCTACGTTCCAAACGACATATTGATCAGGCTGTCCTGCATCATTGATGTCTTCTGGTCCCCAAAACTCTTGTGTATCAGCGCGATTGCCCAAAACGATCGGCACTTCAAATGCGAAGTATGGAGACAAGTTATCTGTGCCATCAAAGTGAAGCTCATAACCAGGAGCGAATCCGAAAGAGGATGTCTTGGTTGTGATATTCAATTGTGGGCTAACAGGGTCAGCTTCCAAAATCTCACCATCCTGGTACCATGCGTGCAAATCATTGGAGTTAGAAATGGCCAAAGACAAGCGGAATGCGCGGTTGTCTTCCAAGAAGTTTCGATACTTGATAGTCGATCCGTCAATAGGGCTGCCTGAGAACGGGGTGAAGCTCACCTCGATGTTGTGCTCATCTCCCATCTGCTTTTGGGCCTGAGTGCCCATTGTTACGAGCGCTGAAAGCGCAAGTGTGAACATGAGTTTCTTCATGATAGTGTGTTGTGTTTCTAGAATTTCGAATGCAAGAAACGGAAAAAACACCGAATTCCGCCTTATACCTGCGAACTTTCGCTCATGGAAGAGTTTTCTAAGTTGTCTGATCGTTCTCATTGGGCCCATCATTATCGCCTCACAGACTTCGAACAAAGCGGTCAATCTGTTCAGAAACAATTGGCTCAATACCTGGAAACGGCTTGGTCCCGTGAGTTTGACCGCGTCTTGCCACAGGGGTCGCCAGAAGAGCGATTGGCTCAGTGGCAATTGGAATTGGAAGGACCGAAGGACGTTTCTGACACGGGTCTCATTCGAAAGGACCTGATCGAAAGGATGGTGGATCGATCGAATAAATTGCATGATCCTCGCTACGCAGGACACCAAGTGGCAGTGCCGTTTCCTGAGCTAGCTTGGTTGCAGGCCACTACGTCACTTTTGAATAACGGCATGGCCATCGATGAAATGGGTCCAGCATCGTCCCCCATGGAGGAGGCGGTGATGCGATCCATTGCTGAGTTCATGGGGCTGGGTCCAGAGGCCAATGGCGTGCTATGTCATGGCGGCACCTTGGCCAATTTAACGGCGCTTCTCGCGGCGCGACAGCGGCGTTATCCTGGCAACGCCTGGCGAGATGGCACAAGCAAGCCCTGTGCGCTTTTGGTCAGCGATCAGGCACACTATTGCGTGGCGCGTGCGGCTCAGGTCATGGGCTGGGGAGATGGGGGCATCTTTAAAGTGGCCACGAATGAACAGCATCAGATGGATGGGAAGGCCCTGTTGGAGTCATATGAAGAAGCCAAAAATTGGGGGTTTGAAGTATTGGCCATCGTGGGAAGCGCGTGTACGACGTCGACCGGATCGTTTGATGATTTGGAGATGATGGCGGATTTTGCCGAGCAGCATGGCATGTGGTTTCATGTGGACGGCGCCCACGGCGCAGCCCAGATTTTCTCGAAAACGCATCGTACGGTTTTGAAGGGCATGGAACGCGCTGATTCCATTGCCATGGACTTCCATAAGATGTTGGGAGTTCCAGCCTTGTGTACCGGGCTGTTTTACCGCAATGGACAAGACGGCTATGCGGCGTTTTCTCACGAAGCGAATTACCTCTACGAATCCCAGGAGGAAGAGTGGTGGAATTTCAGCAAGCGCACGTTTGAATGCACCAAGCGCATGCTCAGTGCAGCGGTCTATGGCATTTGGGAAAACCACGGACCGAATCTGTGGGAGAGCCTGGTGGATCGGCTCATCGAGAACGCGCAATCCTTTGCCTTGAAAGTGGATCAACGGCCGAGATGGGAACTCTTCAGTCACCCCCACTCCAACATTGTCTGCTTTCGATCCATGGATTTTGACAACGACGCATTGCGCCGGCAGATGATTGATCAAGGACCCTATTACTTGGTGAAGACTGTTTTTGGGAGACAAACGTGGCTCCGGTGCACATTTCAAAACCCCTTGACCAACGATGAGGACATGAAGGGATTGTTGGAAGGGTTGGAAGAGATTGGACGCAACCTCACCAAGTCTTGAAAGCAGTCAGATCAATTGGTTGTCGATGGCCTTTTTGACCGCAATCGGATTGGAAGCGTTTTTGAAAACAAGTGTACTGTTTCCAGTTCCGCTGAGCACAACATCACCAAACCCAAAGAGACGTCCAAGAATGGTTTGGCGAAGCTCCACTGTTTCCACTTTAGTGAGATTCAACTCTTCTGTGCTTCGGCCAATGACCCCTGTTTTTACGATTACACGCTTATTTGTAAGGCCATATTCTGTGAATACGAGCTTGAAAAAGGCAGGAATACCGATGAGAATCACCGAGGTCAAAGCCGGAATGACGTAAAAGAGCTTATTGATGGAAAAGATGGAGACAACCTCTTCGCCGGTGGTCAATGTTTTTTCGATGTAGCTCATGAACGTGCGATTTGATGATCAATATCGGGTGAAAGACATTGCGGAACGAATCGCTAAACCGGTATTCTACTCCACCGTAACGCTCTTAGCTAAGTTCCGAGGTTGATCCACGTTGCAGTCACGCAATACTGCGATGTGGTAACTCAGCAATTGCAATGGAATGGTCGTCAACAATGGGGCCAGGGCTTGATCGCATTTCGGGATGGGTATCACAAACTCTGCGAGCTCTTTCAAGTCTGAATTGCCCTTGGAAACGAGCGCGACCAACCGGCCACCGCGGGCCTTGACTTCTTGAATGTTTGAAACCACTTTGTCGTAGACGTCATCGAGAGTGGCGATGAAGAAAACAGGCATGTGCTCATCAATCAAAGCAATCGGTCCGTGCTTCATTTCTGCTGATGGATATCCTTCGGCATGGATGTAGCTGATCTCCTTCAATTTCAAGGCACCTTCAAGAGCAACCGGGAAGTTGTATCCGCGGCCCAAATACAGAGCGTTGGTGGAGTCCTTGAAAGCATGGGCGATTTTTTGAATTTCCCCATCCTGTTTCAGTAAAGTCTCCACCTTCTCAGGAATGGAATTGATTTCGACAAGCAGTCGACTGAAGTGTTTGGCTGAGAGATTCCCGTTCCGTTTTCCAACCAACATGGCCATCAAAGTCAGAACGGCGACTTGTGCGGTGAAGGCCTTGGTAGACGCTACGCCAATTTCAGGACCGGCATGGGTGTAAGCACCGCTATCCGTTTCGCGAGCGATGCTCGATCCGACCACGTTGCACAAGCCAAAGACATGAGCTCCGCTAGACTTAGCTAATTGAATGGCGGCAAGCGTGTCCGCGGTCTCACCAGATTGGGAAATGGCAATGACGACATCGGTGGGGCGTATGACAGGATTTCGATACCGAAATTCAGAAGCATATTCAACTTCAACAGGAATGCGAGCGAGATCCTCAAAGAGATATTCCGCCACGAGACCTGCGTGCCAGCTTGTGCCGCAGGCGATGATGATGATCCGCTCTGCCTTTGCCCATCTGTTCCAGTGATCGTCGATGCCGGACATGCGAATTTCACCGCGCTGGAGGCTCATTCTTCCCCGAATGGAATCGAAAATGGACCGCGGTTGTTCGAAGATTTCCTTGAGCATGAAATGCTCGTAGCCACCTTTTTCCAACTCTTCGATTTGCAGCTCCAATTCGTGGATTTCTGGAGAGATTACCACGTTGTGTAAGTTGCGAATGGTCAACCCCATTGACCGATGCATCACGGCGACTTCTTCGTCATCCAAATAGATTACGTTGTTCGTGTACTCAATGATGGGGGTAGCATCTGATCCAACGAAGTACTCACCTTCTTCTCCCACGCCGATCACCAATGGGCTAGATTTTCGTGCAGCAATCAACACCTCGGGTTCGTTCTCATCGATGACGACAATGGCATATGCACCCTCCACCTCTTTCAAGGCAATTTGAACGGCCTCGCAAATGGTCGAATTTGAACGCTTTTGAACCTCCTCAATCAAGTGAACCAATACCTCGGTATCAGTATCGCTGATGAAGGTGTGGCCATTGGCTTCCAAGCTTTTTCGAATGGTCTGGTAATTCTCAATGATACCATTGTGGATCAAAGCCAAACTTCCTGATCGTGCTTGGTGGGGGTGGGCATTGATGTCGTTGGGCGGTCCGTGAGTGGCCCAACGTGTGTGACCAATTCCAGCGTAACCGTGCAAGGCATGATCCGAGCCAATGTGTTCCAGCAAGTCCGAGACCTTCCCTCTCTTTTTCCCTAAATTCAACTTACCGTCACCATCCAACAGCGCAATTCCAGCGCTGTCATACCCGCGGTATTCAAGACGTTGTAGTCCTTTTATTAAAATGGGAAAGGCATCCTTTTCACCGATGTAACCAACAATTCCGCACATAGTTTTGCCGTTTTAACGTGTTGTATCAATCACTCCAAGTGACAACCAATCGGGCATGTCGTGGGATGGAGTCTCCTGATGCTACTGAGGGACCATTGATCGCAACCCCTTGAAGTGAGATGCCTGCACGAGATGCGACAACATGCAAGAGATCACTATCCAAATCGCCATTGAGCATACGCTGCATCGTTTGGGAAATATTGAAGCGATAAGCCTGCTCTCCCGCATCGTAATCCCCATTGATGTTCAACCCAATTGAACTTTGGTCGGGTGTAGAGATGACTTCTCCCAAAGCGTTTTCCGTTAGAATGAAGAGTTGATTGGGAATGGGGTAGCGCGCGTCGTTGTGACTTGGATCCACCGGTAGCCAGAGCTCAGCTTTATGGATGGCACTGTTTTCTCCGATGACCTGTTTCCACTCCGCAAGATGAGGTAACGTGATTTGTGTCTTCAATCCTGCTCCTGAGAAAACACCAAGAAGGGGAGCTTCTACCTCATCAATGAAGGATTCAGAGAGTCCTTGAAATGGACCTTGCCATTCGTGAGTGAACAGGTTAGACCGTGCACTTAAAGGGTTGATGATGTAATCATAATATGCTGTGTCAGCATCATTGTGGTAGTGCATCCGCATGTAGCTCAATCCACTGATCATATCGATACCAACAGCCCCTTCACCCCCCATGAAAGGGTCCGGTGCAATGTGCAAGCCATGGAAAAAAGAATTCCAGGCTTCATTTGAATCATAGACGTCTGTTCCGGCCTCAAGAATGTGTTGTCCAAAGGCATCGTTTAAATAAACACGAACCTCTGGATTCACAGTATCATTTGCGAAGTACAACGTTTGATTTTGATTCAGCGGAATGGGCTGAAATTCTGGATCTGCGAGGTTTTCAATGGAGTGTGCGAATACATGATTCGAATAGTACGTCGAATCAAACTGCAAGGAATCCTCGAGCTGATAAACGTTGATGTGCTGCGGAGAGAGCTGTCCGTATGAATCCCCTGTATAGCGCAAGGATAAGTAGACGCTGTCCACTTGAGGGTTGGAACCGAAGTCGATGTCTGGAGCACTTAATCTGAACTGGGTTACGAACCCGGCGGTGTGCCACCCGAAATCGGGGTGATACATGCGTCCAAGCACGGCGGTGCTTAAACTGTTGGACTGTAAGCTATCCTCTCGCACTGTTCTGCAGCGCAATGTGAGGGTGTCAGATTGACTTAATCCAAGTAAATCATCCTGTGCATAGTCCAATCCAACCTCTGTTTCAGGTCGATTGCAACTGGATAGGGTGGCGAATCCCAATAGGCATGCCATGACTGTCGCGAGAAAACCAGCACGTAACTTCAACATGGTGCGAAGTTCCGTTATTCCGGGACAGTCTCAGCCTTTCCCTCAAGAATCGTATCGTAATAATTGTTTATTTCTCCAACATACCCCTCCTCACCGTGGTAAGAAAGCGTTGGAACACCGGCACTCTTGATAGCGTCTTGCAGTTCATCGCTGAGATCCTCGGACCCAACAATTAAACCGTCAGCGTGTTGTATTGCCAAATGATTCAGGGCGTCAAACGTAGGATCTTGCATGCCTTCAACAGTCTCTGCAGAGATCCCGTCCTTGACCATTTTTTCAGCCATGCGCTTGTTCAATGAGCCTTCGAAACCTTCGTCGTAAATGCTACAAACAACCTTGCTTTGGGCAAAATAAGGATCTTGACCGAAAAGCTGCTTGAGGTAAACCGGAACAACATTGGTCATCCAGCCATTGCAATGGATGATATCTGGAGCCCAACCCAATTTCTTCACAGTCTCCAAAACACCGCGAACAAAGAACAAAGCACGTTCGTCATTGTCTGGAAACATCTTATCATCTCCATCATGCAATACAGCTTTGCGCTTGAAGTATTCATCGTTGTCGATGAAGTATACTTGCATTCGAGCTGTCGGGATGGACGCGACCTTAATCACCAAAGGGTGATCGGTATCGTCTACCATGAGGTTCATCCCAGATAATCGGATAACTTCGTGCAACTGATGCCGACGTTCGTTTATCTTACCAAATCGCGGAGTGAAGACACGGATTTCCCTTCCTTTTTCATGAACCCCTTGTGGTAGATTCCTACTTACTGAACTCATTTGAGTCGCTGGCAGGAAAGGAACAATGTGTTGCGAAATGTAGAGAATCCGAGCTTTGCTCATGTCGGCCAGGTTGAAGGTGAGAAAATGGGAATAACGAAGATACGTTTTTTTGAGGTATAAATCAAGTAAAACCCTGTTAAAATCAGGCATTTTGAAGCGCTTATGGAGATATTCTACACGTCGAAAGAGCTCAAAGAGAGATTGAGCGAAATCAAGGGTCGAAACGAAATAATTGGTTTCGTTCCGACAATGGGCTCCTTGCATTCAGGTCACGGCACGTTGATCAGTCAGGCAAGAAACGCATCGGATGTGGTCGTGTTGAGCATTTACGTGAATCCAACTCAATTTGAAAATCAACACGATTTCAAAGCGTATCCGAATGCCATGCAGGCGGATTTAGACCTGGCGCGTTCATTGGGTGTGGACGTGGTGTTTTCACCGAAAACAGAAGACATTTACGAAGGCGTCCCCAACGCTAATTCCGTGGATTACGGGGCCTTGACGGCTGCATTCGAGGGATCCAAGAGAAAAGGCCATTTTGACGGAGTCGTAGCCATTGTGAGACGGTTGTTTCAAATTATCAATCCAGAAAAAGCTTTTTTTGGAGAAAAGGACTTGCAGCAACTTGCGGTAATTGAAACGTTGTGCAAGCGCGAATTCGCTCAATTGGAAATCGTTCGTTGCCCGCTGATTCGCGATGTCGATGGCCTTGCTTTGAGTTCGAGAAACGTTCGATTGAATCCAAAAGAGCGGATCATCGCGTTGGAATTGAATCGTACGTTGAATCGATTGAAAGCCGCTGTAAACGAATCCGTTGAGGGAAGTGTTGATTTGGAAGCAGAGCGCAGTGCGTTGGAAAGTCTTGATGATTTAGAACTGGAATACCTCGCCATCATCGATGCTGAATCCTTTGAAGAAGTTGGCGAAGGAAAGTGGAATGAAGGTCATGCTGTGATCGCCGCGCAAGTGGGATCAGTTCGATTGATCGACAATCTTTTTATGGGTTAAATCAAAAGGATTCGTAATTTCTCAGCAGGGATGCTGATATTCGGTTTTTCTTTAGAACTTCGCACAAAACACAGCCATCATGGGAGCCATAGGTCCAGGACAGATTATTCTCATTGCTTTGATTGTCTTGTTGCTCTTTGGCGGCAAGAAAATTCCTGAATTGATGCGGGGTTTAGGAAAGGGGGTCAAAGAATTTAAAGACGCTACGAATTCAGAAGAGGATTCAAAAGAAGGCAACAAAGACGCGTGATCCGGGCTTCAATGGTGTTGTCTGCAGTGCTTGTATCGGGATTACTCGATGCTCAGACTGTTGATTCAACGAGCACGAATGTTGAGCTTTCTGTTGTGGAGAGCGCGTGGCTGGAGTGGTGCCAAGCAACCGCTTGTGCGAGCAACGATACCGCGCTGTGGAACATTCGCGATTTTGTAAAGGGAGAAACGCCTGTGCTTGATACCGCGACTATACAGCTGCGTATGCAGGTGTTGGATGCAGCATCTCCAATGGACTTGTCGTGGAATCCGATAGCACACTCACGGATCGCATTCTACGCTGCCAAACGTCCAATTCATTTAGGACGCATGCTCGGAAGGGCCCCGCTTTACTTCCCATTATTCGAGGAAGCACTCGACCGTCATGATCTGCCTTTGGAGTTGAAGTATTTGGCGGTTGTCGAGAGTGGACTGAACCCCAAAGCACGCTCACATGCAGGTGCGCGAGGACTGTGGCAGTTTATGTATGCGACCGCGCGAGGACAAGGACTGCGCATCGACTCGTACATCGACGAAAGAAGAGACCCCGTTCGGAGCTCTGAAGCGGCATGCGTGTTTTTGAAAAAACTGTACAATCAATACGGTGATTGGTATTTGGCATTGGCGGCCTACAATGCCGGACCAGGAAATGTCAACAAGGCCATTCGTAGAAGCGGCGGTAAAAAGAATTTTTGGGAAATCCGTTACTTTTTACCCCGAGAAACACGGAACTATGTCCCTGCCTTCATGGCTGTCGTGTATCTGATGGAATACCATGCGGAGCACAATATTTTCCCAGCTGAGCTCTTCACACCGTATACTGCTTTGGATACCGTTGAGGTGAATACGGTACTGCGCTTTGACCAGATCGCTGCGCATTTGAACATGGATGTTGAGAGTCTATCACAACTGAATCCGATGTTCCGATTGGACATCATTCCTGGACCGCCTGAAAAATGGCCCCTTGTGCTTCCACAGAATTTAATTCCATCTTTCTTGGCTTACCAAAAGGACATGATTCTCCATGAGCCCGAACGAACGCCTAAAATTGTATTCGTGCCCGAGCCCGTGATCTATCGGGTGAAAAGCGGGGATGTCTTGGGTGGCATTGCGTCGAGCTATGGGGTCAGCGTGAAGCAACTCAAGGAATGGAATGGCTTGAAAGGCACGATGATTCGGGTCGGACAAAAACTGAAAATTCATGCAAATCCACGCTCCCTTTAATGGCCTGTTTTTTGGCGCAGTAATTTTTTGTTCTGTGCTTTTGACGGCAGGATGCGGAAGTCAAGAGGGCGCGCGGTATGCGCTTCCTGGGAAAGTAGGCGCTTCGGGTGAGTTGGTGGTGGTTTGCTCAAACGCGGTCTGGAAAGGCGCTGCCGGTGATACCGTCCGAAGCATTTTCGGACAACCGTTTCCGGTGCTCCCCCAATATGAACCGTGGTTTGATTTGGTGCATTTGACACCGGATGCGTTTGACCGCTTTTGGAAACCTCATCGCAACGTTCTTGAATTGGAGTTAGCCGATCGCGTAGACACGCAGGAGGCGCAATTGAACATATTCCGAGAAAAGTATTCCCGCCATCAGATTTATATGGAGGGAAAAGCGCGGAATTCAGAAGACCTGGCATTGGCCATAGCGGATAAGGGAATGGACATGCTCGGCGTGTTACATCAGGCGGAAGTGGAGCGGTTCGCAGCGTTGGTTCGTTTGGATAAGAACGAGGTCATTCAAAGGGAATTGGTGGAGTGGATGGGGATTGAGTTGATCGTTCCTCGTGACGCGCGGTGGGCAAAAAAAGGAGATGACTTTGGGTGGATTGATCGGCAACTCACGCGATTGAAAGGAGGAGACAACCATGATGTTCAGCAGGGATATTTGATCTACACCGAGCCTTATACAAGCGACTCTCTCTTCTCTATGCAGGCGAGACTATCCAAGCGGAATGCGGTGTTGAGGAAAAACGTGAGCGGCCCAACTCCTGGCTCGTATATGACCACGGAGATGCGCTACGTGCCGTCGTATGAGGAGGTCGTATTCAAGGGAGGATTTGCCTCTGAATTAAGGGGGCTTTGGAAAATGCAAAACGACTACATGGGCGGCCCGTTTTACAGTTTAACGACGTTTGATGAAAAGAGTGGTCAATTGATCACCGTTGAAGGCTATGCCTATGCTCCTTATTTCGATAAGCGGGAATACATGCGGGAAGTGGAAGCGGCGGTCCGTTCTCTGAATTTGAATCCGGTTCTTGTTGCAGCTGAAGAACCTTCCACACCATGAGAGCGCTATTTGTCGCCCTACTGGTCTTAACGGGATGCACCGTTCCGAATTCGGATCAAAAGATTGACCAAAACTGCACGTCGAATACGTGGCAAATGGGTACGAGTATTCGGGCTTTGGAGGTAGTCAGTGATCAAGAAATATGGTACGCAGGTGCCAATGGAATCGTTGGATATACGATGGATGGAGGGGCAACTTGGAGCCAGGACACCCTGCGACTCGTCGACGGAACATTGCCTGCATTTCGGTCCATTGCAGCAACAGGAAGGGCGGTTCACGCACTGACCATTTCCAATCCAGCCGTGCTCTTCCGAACCACCGATTCAGGAGTTCATTGGGATTCAGTGTATACGGAGCATCACCCCGATGTTTTTTACGACAGCATGGCGTTTTGGGATGATGAGAATGGGATTGCTATGGGCGATGCGATTGACGGTTGTCTCAGCATCATCCTCACCCACGACGGAGGCGCTTCGTGGAAAAAAATCCCGTGTGAACAGCTCCCTGAAGCGATGGAGGGCGAAGCGGCTTTTGCCGCATCCAACGGCAACATCGCGGTGTCTGATAGCGCAGTGTGGATTGCAACCGGCGGAATGGCCTCTCGGATTTTCTATTCTGCAGATCGCGGCCACACATGGGAGGTGTTCACTACCCCCATTGTGCAAGGCGGAACCATGACAGGGATGTTCAGTGTGGACATGTTGGATGCCGAGCATGGCATCGCTTGGGGAGGAGACTGGGAGTCCATGTCAGACAATGCCGCAAATAAAATTGTGACGCACGATGGAGGAGAACGTTGGGAACTTCTCACCCCAGATGAGGGACCGGGCTACTGTTCATCTGTTCAATTTGTACCCAATACAGCCGGCCAAGGCATTTGGGCTGTGGGAATTCCTGGCATACACCGTTCTCAAAACGGAGGCAAAACATGGGTAACAGAGCAAGACTCTAGCTATTATACCGTGAGGTTTACACCCGATGGAAACTGTGTTTGGCTGGCAGGAAAAGGCGTTGTCTCGAGACGACCGGTCAATTTTTGATGAAGGACTGCGTTGTTCCTGTGGGAAGAACGATGTGATACAAACCCGCTGCCAATCGTTGGACAGGAATGGCGAGGGTTTTCTGAATTTCTGTCAGTTGCATTCTGTATACAGTGCGCCCCAAGGCATCGGTGATCCGCACGGATTCAACCGGTTGTTCGAGTTGTAAATTCAAGGTTTCCTGAACAGGGTTGGGCCAAAGTTGTAGGGTTTGATTTGGCTCCAATGTGGACACGTCCGCCGCCACATCTCCCTTGGCAAATGCATACTGCCCTTGGCGTAAATTCAATACTCGGAACAAGCCTGCTCCATTGGTTAAAGACCCCGGTTGCCATTCGTAATCCAAGCACTCTTGCCATGCAGCACTTGCGTCAGGTCGCCACGCTAAGAAACCATTTTCTTCTGTGTTTCCGTACAATTCGAAATCCAGCTGATCGGCGTTGTTTCCATAATACTGCAGCCGAGCGTCTAACAAAACACCGGCAGGCCAGATGCCACCAACAGTCCAAAAGTGAGTGGTACTGAGTTCATCGACATAGGGCTCAACGGGTCCCGCATCCGGGGCGGCCCAATGGTGTTCAATGCGCACCAAAGCTGAATCGCCTTCAGGCATCACATCGCATCCCACCCGCATTGCAACCCAAGGTAGATTTTGAATTCCCTCCGTATCGTTGATGGTATACGTGAAGTCCATGCGGCCCTGGTTCAAACGGCCATTGGCGTTCAACGCGAACAACACAGGATCTGTGATGCCGGGATGATCAATAGTGATCACATCGGTTTGCCCACTTGCGCTAATCTGCGTGTCGTAGCGATTCCAATCGGCATCCCAAACGGTCACGTCCAAAGGTTCCGCGTTGTGATAATTCTCACACGCCCTCAATTTCTGCTGGAGGAACAAGGTCGTGGACATGTCGGAAGCGGCTTGAGCGGTTGAATCAATGAGCCATGTGGAAAACCCCGGTTGCAAGACCTGAGCTTCGAACCAAGGAGTCATGTCCACTCCTGTAATGTCTTCCAACGTGGATTCAAACACCGCTGCATCCATGTGGCTATCCATGTGCGTCGCCAACACCGATTGCATGGCACTGCGGTACAATTCATCCCCGAGATAAGCGCGCAGATTGTGCAGGATGGAAGCTCCTTTGTAATACGTGTGCCGCCCATAAATGTGCTCATCCGGCATCGGTGATAGTGGGTGAAAACCATCGTCCTGTAGATGAGTCTCTTCAAGCACGTACAACTGGTTGTCCTTCACCACGTCGATAAATGCCTCCTGCCCATCTTTCCACTCAACGAACAAGTGGGAGCTGTATTCGGCCGGTCCTTCTTTGATCCACATGTGGTTGTGAAGAGTAGGGGCAACCAAATCACCCCACCAATGGTGGCCCAATTCATGGCTAAACAGATCCCCATTCTGCACCAATCCTTCGCCGACCATGAATTGCGGATAGGCGATGTTGGTTGGGATTTCCAGGGCACCATCCGTCGTCAAAACATACCCCACACGTTCCCATGCATACGGTCCCCACCAATACTCCAAGGCGTCAATAGCGGATCCCAGTTCTTGGAATTTTGTGACCATTGCGTTGATGTGTTCCGCTTTTCCAGTCAAGCGAATGGGAACCTCTCCAAACGCTCCCATGTGCACCATGTTGGAATCAACATAGGGAGCGACTGCAATGGCCGATTGATGCGTCGTAATGGGATGCGCCAAATTAAAACTCCGTGTCACTGTGTCGCCTCCGAGTTGCGTCTCCCCGAGGAAAGTGCCCTGGCAGTGAGCGGTGCGTCCTCCGGCGCTTGTCACGTTGTAGGTATAGGTGGCGCGCTCGACAAAGTTGTCAAAACACGGATACCACACCTTTCCAAAATTGGGAGGGATGGTCGTCAAGCCGATGCCCAAATTGTAGATGTAATCGCTCACGAAATAGAAGCCTCCCCAATACGGGTCTTGGTAGGGAATCCCGCCGTACCACACTTCCAATTCATACGTGCTGTTCGTTTCCCACCCCAATTCCGGAGCATCCACGTGCAATTGAAATTCACCTTGTTCAAAACCGATGGCCATGCCATTGAGATTCACGCTATCAACGGTCAATTCAACCAAATCAAACCACAGGTCGGTCGCTTCGGAATTGAGAGCGTTGAAGCCGATGGTGGCGTGAGCCGTGAGCTGGTGCAGATTGTATTCGGTCACATCCAGATCGAGCGCGTAGGTCGCCACATCAAACGAATCGCTCCGCGCAATGGATTCACTCATATCGTAATTCATCATCCATCTTGGCGCCGCTGGGGCTTCCTCTGTTCGGGGTGCGCGGGCGTGCCGATAATGGTGGCACGGGACGGGGTTGAAAACCCGAGGCGATCGAAGAGGCCGTTGATCATCCATGTTTTCTTGCCCGATGGCAGGTTGGAAGACCAAAGCGCCGGCACAAATCAGCAAAAAACGCAGCAAGTGAAAAGGATTGGGATGGGTCATGTCGGCAATTTACTTCAACTGACTACTTTCGCCGTATGAAGGAATTGAATATCTCAAATGGTGTTTACGTTGAAATCACCTATGTGCTTCGCGAAGACGGCCCTGAAGGAGAAGAACTGGAGGTGTGTCCGGCTGAGGACCCTTTTGGATTTACGATTGGACAGGATGAGGTTTTGCCTGCTTTTGAAGCCGCATTGATGGGTAAAAAAGGAGGAGATTCCTTTGAATTCGTGCTTTCTGAAGAGGATGCATATGGTCCTGAGGATCCAGAAGGGTTTGTTGAGGTACCTAAATCAGCTTTCATCGTAGATGGGGAGTTGGATGAAAGCATTTTTGAAGTGGATTCAGTTGTTCCAATGGAGACAGAGGACGGCGAAGAAATGATTGGAGTTGTTGCAGAAGTTCAATTGAATTCTGTCATCGTTGACTTCAACCATCCATTTGCTGGGATGCCATTGCATTTCGCCGGTGAAATCAAACTGGTGCACCCCCCGCTTCCAACTGACCGAACCCCATAGCGTTTGGGACGACCGGTTCTGTTTGGGATTGGGTAACTTTGACGCATGGAACGTACGGAGATAGAAAAAATCGGAGAATTCGGGTTGATTCGTCGATTGACCGAAGGCTTGAAACATCGTCAATCGTCAACTTTAGTTGGTGTTGGAGACGATGCCGCTGTCTTGGACAGCGGAGATCGCAAAGTGGTCGTATCAACGGACATGTTGTGCGAAGGCATTCATTTCGATTTGTCTTACATGCCGCTAAAGCATCTGGGCTATAAAGCCGTCGTTGTCAACCTTTCGGACATCTGTGCGATGAACGTTTTGCCAACGCAAATAACAGTTTCCATGGCTTTGAGTAGCCGGTTTTCTGTTGAAGCAGTGGATGAGATGTACGCTGGAATCTTGAAAGCCTGCGAAGTGTATGGAGTGGATTTAGTGGGGGGAGACACCACCTCTTCGAAGGCAGGATTGGTACTGAGCATCACGGCCATTGGCATGGCAGATTCCAATTCCATCGTTTCGCGCTCCGGCGCAAAGGCAAATGATTTGTTGGTTGTTACCGGAGAATTGGGCGGAGCATATATGGGTCTTCAAGTCCTTGAGCGAGAAAAAGAGGTCTTCAAATCAGCGCCTACGACCCAGCCAGAACTGCAAGGTCACGAAGGCATTTTGGAACGGCAGCTCAAGCCAGAAGCACGAACAGATGTCATCCAAGAAATGGCCGATTTGGGGCTGAAGCCCACATCCATGATTGATATTTCAGATGGTTTGGCCTCGGAGGTGTTTCACTTGTGTACGGCCTCTCAATGTGGTGTAAAGTTGTTTGAGGAGAAGATCCCTGTCCACGAAGAGACGTATGAGACGGCCCGAGAATTCAACCTGGACCCGACACTTTGCGCGTTGAGCGGAGGGGAGGATTACGAGCTTTTGTTCACCATCAGCCAGGAGGATTATGACAAGGTGCACAACCACCCAAAATTCTCGGTCATTGGCCACATTACGGAAGACCCTAGTGAACATCTATTGATCACGCGGAACGGAATGGAAACCCCTCTCAAGGCACAAGGGTGGGACGGGATCGTGGCGGCAAGGAAAGAAAACACAGCGGGCGAAGACTGATATGTGCGGTATCACAGGCATATATGGTTTAACCGGTCAACAAGCGCGTGATGAGGCGCGTGAAACGATAGCGGGCATGAATGCCGCTCTGGCCCATCGAGGACCGGATGCTTCAGGTATTTGGGATACGGATTTAGAGCTTGTACTCGGCCACCAAAGGTTGAGCATCATTGACACACAAGAGGCTTCCAATCAGCCGTTTTTGGACGCGAAATCAGGTGATGCTTTGGTCTTCAACGGGGAGGTGTACAACTACCGAGAATTACGCGTTGAGCTCGAAGCGCACCACGATTTTCAAACGGATAGCGACACGGAAGTGGTTTTAGTTGCGCTGCAGCAATGGGGTCGTTCAGCTCTTCACCGGTTCAACGGGATGTTTGCGTTTGCCTGGTGGAATTCGGAGCAGCGCGAATTGTTGCTGGTCCGCGATCGCCTCGGAATTAAGCCGCTGTACTATTCGGAGTCGAATGGCGCGTTGTTGTTTGCCAGTGAAATCCGCAGCCTGTTAGCTTCGAATCGCGTCAAACGAGAGCACGACCCTGTCGGGTTGGCGGATTATTTGCGGTACCAAACGGTTCACGCGCCCCGCACCATTCTCAAAGATGTCAAGCTCCTTGAACCGGGACATTGGATCCGATTGCAGGGGGAAGAGATGCAGATGGAGAAATGGTGGGATGCCGCGCATGAAGCATCTTTATTGCCGCCGGTCTCCTCTCGAAAAGAACGCACCGATCGCATTCGCACGCAATTGAAAGAGGCCGTCCGGTTGCGTATGCGCGCCGATGTTCCGCTTGGGGCGTTTTTGTCTGGAGGAATTGATTCGAGCGCAATCGTCGGGTTGATGCAAGAGGTTTCGGAACACCAGATCTCAACGTTTAGTGTCACCTTCAATGAAGGTGAATTTGACGAGAGTCCCTATTCACGTCTCATTGCAGAGCGTTTCAATACGAACCACCACGAAATTCGATTGACGGCAGAAAACTTTTTGGAACAGGTTCCCGCAGCTCTCGCAGCAATGGATCACCCATCAGGAGATGGACCCAACACATTCGTGGTGAGCGAAGCAACGAAAAAGGCGGGAATTACGGTGGCTTTGAGTGGTTTGGGTGGAGACGAATTGTTTGCAGGTTACCCCGTATTTATCCGTTCCCATGACCTCGTTCAAAAACGGTGGCTTGCCTCTTGGCCCAAGGGGTTGAGGAAATTGGTTGGCTCAGTCTATGCCGCCATTAAATCCACGGGAACGGCGCGCAAGATGGCGGACATCCTAGCGGGCGATTACTTCGATTTGGAGCACACGTACCCGCTATCTCGTCAAATGCTTTTGGAGCGGGATTTGCGTAAAGTTGCTCCAGGTTTGGCTCGTCATCCCAATGCTGTTTTTGGTTGGATGCAGCAGGCCTTGGAGCCCGGAACAGCGGGGTTTAATTTGCCTTTTTTGAGTAAGGTCGGTTTGGCAGAAATGCACACATATATGGGGCATACCTTGTTGCGTGATACGGATCAGATGTCCATGGCACATGCCCTTGAAGTGCGCGTTCCATTTTTAGACCATCACCTTGTTGTCGAGGCTTTGGCCGCGTCCGATGAGGAGAAGTGGCCCCACACTCCCAAGAAATTACTGACCGATGCGTTGCCTGACTTATTGCCCAAAGAAGTGGTCAACCGTCCCAAAATGGGATTCACCCTACCGTGGGAGCAATGGATGCGTGCCGAATTGAAGCCGCTTTGCGAAGAGGGATTGGATGCGTTGTCTGGGTTGGGTTCGATCAACGCGAAACACATTGACCGCATTTGGGAGGCTTTTCTGGCGGGAGATGCCCGCTGGACTTTTTCTCGTATTTGGATGCTTGTCGTACTCGGAAACTGGATGAAGCGCCATGGGGTTGTCTGAAACCAATCGCCCACGGATCGTGGTTTCGGTGGACTGGTTTCCCCCGGCATTCCGAGCGGGAGGACCTATACGAAGTACGTTTAATCTGGTGTCTTTGCTCGCAAATACGTATGATGTTTGGGTCATCTCTGGAGCATATGACTTGGGACAGGACCGTCCTTTGGATATCCCTTTGGATACGTGGCAAACAGTCGAATGTGGCGCTGGAAGCATTCAGGTGATGCATTGGACCCGATCGAATTGGAATTCCAAGGCATGGACCCAAATCTTGGGTGAACTGAATCCAGATTGGTTGCACTTGAACAGCGTTTTTTCGAAACACTTCACGTTGATCCCTTTGCGCGCTGCTCGAAAAATGGGCAATCTGCGGATAGTTTTGGCTCCAAGAGGAATGCTGGGTTCTGCTGCTCTCAGCTTGAAACCGTTGAAAAAGCGATTGTTCTTGTCGTATGCACGTGTTACGGGATTGTTTCGAAATATGCGTTG
>Ga0206131_10001860_pt1 | contig 26442 bp, 23 predicted proteins | sample Helgoland_Spring_FD_148636 | JGI IMG/M metagenome (GOLD analysis project Ga0206131, IMG submission 148636) | Pelagic subsurface seawater microbial communities from Kabeltonne, Helgoland, North Sea - Helgoland_Spring_Bloom_20160517_1 | ecosystem: Environmental > Aquatic > Marine > Epipelagic ...
TAAAAGATACGAGGATTTTCACCTAGTATCTAAAGAAAAGCTCTATTAAGACTTCTTTTCGTTTTCGAATGTTGTTGCCCAGTAGTTCGCATCAACTCTCTCTCCTTCTGTAAATGTAACATAAAGTACATAAAAGAAGAATGCTCCACTAAACGCAGATAGGTATGATCCATAAGAAGCTACCATGTTCCATCCAGCGTAAGCGTCAGGGAAATCAGGGATACGACGAGGCATTCCTGCTAGCCCTAGGAAGTGCATTGGGAAGAATGTAAGGTTCACTCCGATAAATGTTAACCAGAAGTGAATCTTTCCTAAAATTTCAGGATACTGAAGTCCTGTAATCTTACCCATCCAGAAGTAGTAACCTCCAAAAATAGAGAATACTGCTCCCATTGAAAGAACATAGTGGAAGTGTGCTACAACGTAGTATGTATCGTGAAGTGCAATATCAATACCACAGTTAGCACAAATAATTCCTGTTAGTCCTCCAATTGTGAATAGGAAAATAAATCCTAATGTCCATAGCATAGGTGTATGCATTTCAATAGAACCTCCCCAAATTGTAGCTAACCATGAGAAAACCTTAATTCCTGTTGGAACTGCGATAATCATTGTAGCTGCTGTGAAGTAAGCTCGTGTATCAATGTCAAGACCTACAGTATACATGTGGTGAGCCCACACAACAAATCCTAGAACTCCAATAGATAACATAGCGTAAACCATTCCAAGGTAACCGAAAATTGGCTTCTTTGAGAATGCTGATACCATGTGACTAATAATACCGAATCCCGGTAAAATTAGAATGTAAACTTCTGGGTGTCCGAAGAACCAGAACAGGTGTTGGTAAAGAATAGGGTCTCCTCCTCCTGCTGGATCAAAGAATGTTGTGTTAAAGTTACGGTCTGTAAGAAGCATTGTAATAGCTCCTGCAAGAACCGGTAGAGAAAGAAGCAGTAGAACTGCTGTAATAAGAACTGACCATACGAATAATGGCATTTTGTGGAATGTCATTCCTGGAGGTCGCATGTTAATAATAGTTGTAATAAAATTAACAGCACCAAGAATAGAAGAAGCTCCTGCTAAGTGTAAACTGAAAATAGCAAGGTCAACTGAAGGTCCTGAGTGTGCTTGAACACTTGATAATGGAGGGTATACTGTCCATCCTGTTCCTGCACCTGCTTCAACTAATGAAGAAGAAAGTAGTAAAAGAAGAGCTGGTGGTAATAACCAAAAACTAATATTGTTTAGTCTTGGGAAAGCCATATCAGGCGCTCCCAGCATTAGTGGAACGAACCAGTTACCGAATCCTCCAATCATGGTAGGCATAACAAAGAAGAAAATCATGATGAAAGCGTGACCCGTAACGATTACGTTATATAGTTGGTTATTTCCCATAAGAATCTGAGCTCCGGGTTGTGCTAATTCAATACGAATTAACATAGATAAAGTTGTTCCCATAACAGCTGAAATTCCACCAAAAATAAAATATAAAGAACCAATATCTTTATGGTTTGTTGAAAAAAGCCAACGTGATGACCAATTATAAATTGCTAAAGGCATTTATAAAGTTTAAAAAGTGTTGTCACTAAATTTCTTATACAAAGGCTAACCCATTAGGTCTATTCTCTAAGATAAACTCAGAAGTAATAAAAAAGCTTTGTAGAGAATAGGAGAATAGCTCAATTGGCAGAGCAACGGTCTCCAAAGCCGTAGGTTAAGGGTTCAAGTCCCTTTTCTCCTGAAATTAAGGATTACTCATCCCCAAGTTCTTCAAGTTTTGATGATACCCATGTAACATAGTCATCGAGTGAAACAGCTTCCACACAAATAGGCATAAATCCGTGGTTTACACCACAAATTTCACTACACTGTCCATAAAACACTCCCTCACGCTTAATAAACATTGATGTTTGGTTTAAACGACCAGGGCAAGCATCTAATTTTAATGCTAATGATGGAATTCCCCAGCAATGCAGAACGTCCGCAGCTGTTAGGATAATACGAATGTGAGTTCTTACTGGAAGAACTACACGTTGGTCTACCTCTAAAAGTCTAAGACCTCCTTTTGGTAGATCGTCTGATGCCATCATGTAACTATCAAAGTTAATAGATTCTCCTTCTTCGGTAACATAGTCTGAGTACTCATAACTCCAGTACCATTGGTGACCTACTGCTTTTAAAGTAATAGCAGGCTCAATAATTTCATCAACCGAGTATAATAACGCGAATGATGGAACTGCAATTACAAGTAAAATAAATGCAGGAGTTACAGTCCAGAAAATTTCTAGAGCTGTACCGTGTACTACACGATCAGCCTCAGGATGAACGTCTTTATTGAATAGCTGAACAGAACGAACCATTAGGTAACCTACAAAAACACCAATAACCACAATAACGAACATAATATCGTGGTGAAGGTTAACGATACCTTCCATAATTGGTGTAGCTGGGTCTTGAAATCCTAATTGCCAAGGTTCTGCTGCTTCACACTGCACAACGCTTTTATTTAAAAAATTTTTGAAGTTGTCTGTAATAAAATTTAAAAGCACTTTAAGTTTTTTATTATAACTAAGAATAAAATGTAATTCTTAATAGAGCACGGGACATAACTAGGAATTTCACCTAATTATGCAGGTAAGTTGTAGAAAACATCATTATTATTTGTGTTTGTGATATAAAGCAGAACATCACCAGGAATTTCACCTAATGATGATCACTTAGTCTGTAAAAGACTAAGATTAAATTTATTAAAATTTAACAAGAAGATAGAAAAAAAGATGAAGGATCTTTTTAATTTCATATTATCTTTCAGCCGCAGGTTCCCCTACGGCTACCTTGTTACGACTTCATCCCAGTCAAAGACTTTACCGTAACAGCGCCTCTCCCTTACGGGTTAAGAACGACAGCTTCAGGTACTTTCGATTCCCAGGATGTGACGGGCGGTGTGTGCAAGATTCAGGAACAATTTCACCGCGTCATGCTGATACGCGATTACTAGCGATTCCAACTTCATGTAGGCGAGTTGCAGCCTACAATCCGGACTGAGATAATGTTTAAAGATTTGCTCCAGTTCGCACTTTTGCTTCTTGCTGTCATTACCATTGTAACACGTGTGTAGCCCGATCCATAAGGGCCATGATTACTTGACGTCATCTCCACCTTCCTCTAACTCTTTGTTAGCAGTCTTCTTAGAGTACACTTTGTTTAAAGTTAGTAACTAAGAATAGAGGTTGCGCTCGTTAAAGGACTTAACCCAACATCTCACGACACGAGCTGACGACAGCCATGCAACACCTGTCTATTTCTTACATCAATATTTGCATATTAAACAACAATAGATGTCAAGGATCGGTAAGGTTTTTCGCGTATCGTCGAATTAAACCACATGTTCCACCGCTTGTATGAATCCCCGCCAATTCCTTTGAGTTTCAACCTTGCGATTGTACTCCCCAGGCGGAGTGCTTAATGCGTTAGCTGTAACATCCAAGTAAATTTATACCCAAATGTTTAGCACTCATCGTTTACTGCATGGACTACTGGGGTCTCTAATCCCATTTGATACCCATGCCTTCGTCTTACAGCGTCAGTATTATCCCAGATAGTCGCCTTCGCCACTGATGTTCCTCACGAGATTATTGGATTTTACCCCTACTCCGTGAATTCTACTATCCCCTGATAAACTCTAGTCTAACAGTATTAAAAGTACATAAAGGTTGGGCCCTTATGGGAAAACTTTTAACTTGATAAACCGCTTAAAGGACCCTTTACGCCTAATCATTCCGAGTAACACTTGTCCCCCCCGTATTACCGCGGCTGCTGGCACGGAGTTAGCCGGGACTTCTTCTCTAAGTAACATCATTATTCTCCTTAGTGAAAGGGTTTTACAACCTAATTGGCAATCTTCACCCACGTGGCGTCGCTGGATCACACTTTCGTGCATTGTCCAAGATTCTTGACTGCAGCTTCCCAAAGGAACTCGGGCCGTGTCTCAGTCCCGATGTGGCCGTACGTCCGTTAAGACCGGCTACGGATCATTGACTTGGTAAGCCATTACCTTACCAACTATCTAATCCGACTAAGAATCATCTAACAGCGATAAATCTTTACTAATATCCGGTATTCCTAATGTTATTAACCGCCAATTTCTGCCAACTCAAAGAGTCCGAAACCTTAAGATAAAAACAAATAGTTATTCCAGACTGAAAGGTAGATTTCTTAGCATTACTCACCCGTGCGCCATGTTTCCGAAGAAACATTCAACTTGCATGTCTAAAACACGCCACTAGCGTTTACTCTGAACCAGGATCAAATTCGAAGAATTTTGTGGTGACAAATATTGTCAAACATTTTCTTACTAAACAAATAATCCCTAAGGATTATATTTTAAGATCCTTCATAAAGTAGATATATATTAATATATCTTGAATCTAAACAAGTAGTTTAAATCAAAGATATACTTAATCAGTACTAATAGAATAGAGTATTTACCCTATACTAGATGTAGCAACACGGTTCCCAGTTAATCCAGTATTTAGTTGCTATAAAAAACCACAAGATCGAAACGGTTTTGTGGTTATATGTGAGAGAGGTAGGATTTGAACCTACGACCTTCAGGTCATGAGCCTGACGAGCTGACCGAGCTGCTCTACTCTCTCCCGAAAACGATAAAGCTGTATTTTGTAAATTCTTATTGTTTTGAAAGCGAAACCCATGCAGGAAAACTGCTTGAAATACAACTCTCTTGTCTACCCCTTTGCATAAATGTATTGTTGCACAAACATAGTAAAACAGAATAAATTTTATTGATTTTAAAACTTTTTGGGAAGAGAAGGATTCGAACCTTCGAAGATAAAAATCGCCTGAGTTACAGTCAGGTGCCTTTGACCACTCAGCCATCTGCCCTCTAAAGGAGGGGACTTTAAGTCCCCATAAATATTAGTCAAGCTTCATTCTTAATAAATAAGACTCAAACTTACCGAAAAACGGAATTACTAACAGGAAGTATGCGAAATACAGTACTGTTGCAATTTGTCCAATTTCAACGTAAGGTGACTCTACAACGTTTTGACCAATCCACATAAGAATTAGACAGTCTGCTGCGAAGAACCAAAATAGTTTTGTATATAATGGACGGAAGTAAGAACTTCTAATTTCTGAACTATTAGTAAATGGAATAGTCAGCATAATAAGAATAGCCGCTCCCATAGCAATAACTCCTCCTAGCTTATCCGGAATTGAGCGAAGAATCGCATAAAACGGAAGTAAGTACCACTCAGGAACAATGTGTGCTGGTGTTACTAAAGGGTTAGCAGGAATGTAGTTGTCTGGGTGACCTAGTGCGTTTGGGTAGAAGAATACCATTACTGAGAAAAATACAGAGAATGATAGGAAAACAAAAAGATCTTTAACATAACAGTAAGGATAAAATGGCATCTTATCTGTTGTAGTATCTACACCTAATGGGTTATTATTACCTGTTTGGTGTAATAAAGTAAGGTGAGAAATTGTTAGACCTGCAATTAAAAACGGGAAAAGGTAATGAAAACTGAAGAAACGGTTTAATGTAGCATTATCAACAGAAAATCCTCCCCAAAGCCACTCAACAATGGAAACTCCGATAAGAGGTACAGCAGAAACAAGGTTTGTAATAACAGTAGCTCCCCAAAGACTCATTTGGCCCCAAGGAAGAACATAACCTAAAAATGCTGTTAGAACTGTAATTAAAAAGATAATAACTCCAGAGCACCATAGAGCTGCACGTGGGTGTGCGTAAGAACCGTAGTAAAGATTCTTAAACATGTGTACATAGATAGTAATAAAAAACATAGAAGCTCCATTTGCGTGGATATAACGAATAAGCCATCCATTATTAACATCACGCATAATGTGCTCTACACTAGCAAAAGCAAGGTCTACATGGCAGGTATAATGCATAGCAAGGAAGATTCCTGTAACAATCTGAATTCCTAAACATAACCCTGCACTCGAACCTACTCCCCATAAATATCCTAAGTTAGTTGGAGAAGGGTAGTCGACTAGGTGTGAACTTAAAACATCAGCGATAGGGGCTTTGGACCAACGGGTTCTCATTTAGTATAAGTAAAAATTTATGTATATTATAACAACTATTTATCCTCAGAACTTACGTTCTGAAGTACAACAGGGTCAACTTTTTGATCCCAAGGACTTGCGAAATCAAACACACGGAATTCTTGAGCAAGCTCTACTGGTTCCGTTACAATACGTTTTTCTGCTTCGTCGTATCGTATTTCTGTATGTCCTGTTAGTGGAAAGTCTCTTCGCATTGGATGACCATCAAACCCATAATCTGTTAAGATTCTTCTAAGGTCTGGGTGGTTTGAAAAAAACACACCATAAAGGTCCCAAACTTCACGCTCATACCAACCAGCCGAACTGAATATTGAAACTACCGAGTCAACAGGAGTTAATTCATCTACAGCTACTTTAACACGAACACGTGAGTTATACTTTACACTTAATAAATGATAAACTACTTCAAAACGTGCTTCACGTTCTGGGTAATCCACTCCACAAATGTCAATTAAAACTTTAAACTGACAACTTGTATGATCACGTAAAAAAAGTAATACTTCTTTGATAGAAGAAGCAGGTACAGAAAGAGTTAATTCACCATTTGCAGAAACAGCTGTATAAACTGAATGAGGCATCATATCCACAACCGACTGACTAAAATTATTATGTATTTCTTGAGATTTTTCCATTTTTAAAATAAAATTAGAATAAAGTAAGGGATTAATTAAAAATTGAATCCTTCAAAATAGATTAAAGGACCCAACAAGCAACCCAAAGGTTGCAAGTGAATTTAGTTATAAATTAGTGAAGGTTAATTGCTTCGTTTAAATAGATACAAGTTAATGTTGCGAAAACATAAGCCTGAATTACAGCAACAGCTGTTTCTAAAAATAGAAGAACAAACACAACACCCATTGGAATTAAATGAAGGAAGAAGATTACACCTCCAGCCATCATCATTGTCCACGCGAAACCAAGTAGAACCTTTAAAAGAATGTGACCTGCCATCATGTTAGCAAATAGTCGCACAGAAAGTGAAACAATACGCATAACGTTTGAGATTAACTCAATAGCAATTAGAAGTGGATATAACGCAAATGGAGCTCCTGCTGGTAAAAATACAGAAAGAGCGTGGAACCCATGCTCACGAATCATAATAGTCATTACACCAAGGTAAACCATTAATGAGAACATTAATGTTACAATGATATGACTTGTAATTGTGAAACTGTAAGGAACCATACCAATTAAGTTAACAACTAAAAGGAAAGCAAATAGAGAGAAAACAAAAGGGAAAAATGCTTGACCTCTTGGACCTACGTTATCACTAAGAACTCCAGCAACAAGATCGTAAATCATTTCTAGTAAAGATTGCCAACGGCTTGGAACGATACTACCTTGACCTGTATGGAAAACAAGTCTTACTAGTAAAATAAAGAAAGTAGATGCTCCTACAGCAGCAAGTGCTGAGTTTGTAAATGAGAAATCTACAGCTCCGATATTGAAAGAAATAAGTGGGACGATTTGGAATTGCTCTAGTGGGTTAAATGCCACTACAGCGTTAGTAAAGGTGGATGATTGCATAGAATCGTTGTCCTACCTTAAGCCCCTCCCCACCAGTAAACTGCTACGAATAAGAATAACCACACAACATCAACAAAGTGCCAGTACCATGCAGCTGCTTCGAAACCGAAGTGATGCTCTTTTGAGAAATGGTACTGAACAAGTCTAATTAGACAGATTGAAAGGAAAATTGTTCCAATCAATACGTGGAATCCGTGAAAGCCTGTGGCCATGAAGAAAGATGAACCATAAACACTATCGGAGATACCAAAAGTTGCGTTAACGTACTCGAAGACCTGAAATCCTGTGAATGCTACTGCAAGAACTAGTGTAATTACTAGTGCTAAAATAGCGTCACGACGACTTCCAACTACGATTGCGTGATGAGCCCATGTACATGATGCTCCAGATGTAAGTAAAATAACTGTGTTAAGTAAAGGGATTTCAAAAGCACCTAGTACTTCAATACCCTTCGGTGGCCATACTGATCCAATCTCTGGACTTGGACAAAGACTTGACTGAAAGAAAGCCCAGAAGAATGCGAAAAAGAACATAAGCTCTGATACAATGAACAGAACCATTCCGTATCGCATACCTTTCTGAACCATAGAAGTGTGCCATCCTTCAAATGTTGCTTCACGAACAATATCTCTCCACCATACATACATACAGTAGACAATGATAAAGATTCCTAAAGATAGACTAAAACCTCCTCCTGAGTAGCCATGCATATACATAACTCCACCTGAGGTTGCCAAGAAAGCACCAAAAGATGCTACTAGAGGCCAAGGGCTTGGATCTACCATGTGATAAGGGTGTCTGTGGTAGTTTTTTGTTGCGTTTGCCATAAATTTATTTGATATTTAGAGACATTAGAGCAATAACTAAAGGGATATAGTTATTGTGAGAGAACCCTTTTAAGAGAAATTGGGGGGTTACATTAAGCCTGGCAGGATTTGAACCTACAACATACCCGTTATGAGCGGGGTGTTCTACCGTTAAACTACAGGCTCATAAATATTATTTATTTAAACCAACTTTTTACAAAAATCGCTGAAAAAGAATAAAAATTATTGAATAAAAATAACTGAAAAGATTCGGAAAGAAAGGGATTCGAACCCTTGGTGCCACAAGGACACACAACCTTAGCAGGGATGCGCTTTAGACCACTCAGCCACCTTTCCTTTTGAATAAAAAATGAATAAAATGCTTAAAAGGGTAGCTCTGTTAAATAATACATTGTATTAGTAATAATCTTATAAATACACTAAAATATAAAAAGAATCTCTTATAGAGTAGGGTGGGTACAGGACAAAAGGAATTGATAGTATGTTAAAGGAATATGGTGGGCTCGAAGTGAATGTCTCTAGATGTTAGAAGAGGAATATAAGAATGGTCTTGGGTGGGCAAGTGTCTAAAGGAATACATAGAAGGAAGAAGAAGTAAGGGTGGGGTCTTTGTACTTGGGATGAGAGAGGGGTTTGACAGGCTTCCTTAGGCGTTTCCTTTTGTTGTATAAGGTAGCTCTCGTTCTTCTAACACCCTCATGGGCGGCCCTTCCGGACCGCAGATGTTTTAGTTCTTTGTGTTATACTGACTATAGATAAATGCGGTACTTGCAATAAATAGAACAACAAGACGTGCGTCTAAATATAGAGAAACAGTAGACCAAAGTCCTACAATAGCAATAAATCCTGTTAATCCAGCCAACATTACAAATGTATAGTGGTATACGAATCCTGTTTGCATTCCTGTGAACAGTCTACCGTTTTGCCATACAGTTCTTGTAATACCTAATGGACCTAAGAATTCAAAGAGTCCTCTATCTACGAGTTTATACGTTGTGTTGTAACCAATAGATAAAACTTCTTGTGAGATAAATTCATTATAAACCTTATCAAAGAACCATTTTCTGTTTAGGAAAGTATATAGTCCTCGACCAAGGTCTGTTTTTTTCATCGAGTAAAGCTCTGTACTAAAATTCTTATACAAAATAAACGCACTTATTGCTCCTAAGTTACTTAAAATAACAGGAGTAAGTTTAATGTAGTGTGGAATAAATTCCGCCTCTAACATTGTTAAGTTTTGTGGATGTGTGAATAACGCGTTTCCCCAGAAGTCAGTTCCTACTCCAATAATCATATCTTTTGTTAGGTATCCAATAAAGATACTTCCAAGTGATAATATAAATAGAGGTAAGGCCATAGCAATTGGAGCGTCATGAGCACCTTCCATAACTTTCTTATATGCATTAGTTTCAGCTAAAAATGTTAGGTATAAGAGTCTCATTGAATAGAATGCTGTAAAAAATGCTGCTAAAGTACCTAACCAGTGAGCAAAGTGTCCACTTAAAGTATATTTAGCGTAAGCAATTTCTAAAATAACATCCTTAGAGTAAAACCCTGTAAGAAAAGGAAATCCCATTAATGCAATTGATCCGATAAAGAACATAGCATAAGTGAACGGCAGCACTCTTACAAGTCCTCCCATACGTCTCATATCTTGTTCATCAGCAACAGCATGAATAACAGATCCTGCACTTAAGAAAAGTAAAGCTTTAAAGAACGCGTGGTTTGCTAAATGGAATACACCTACGTTATACGCAGATAAACCACAAGCGAAAACCATGTAACCTAGCTGACTACAAGTAGAGTAGGCAATTACACGCTTTAGGTCATTTTGAAGTAACCCTGTTGTTCCGGCAAAGAATGCTGTCATAGCACCCATTACTGTAATAACAACAAGAGCTGTTGGTGCGTATTCTATTAGTGGAGAAGATCTCGCTAATAAGAATACACCTGCAGTTACCATTGTGGCTGCATGAATCAGAGCTGACACAGGCGTTGGACCCTCCATTGCATCTGGAAGCCATGTATGTAATCCAATTTGAGCGGATTTACCTACAGCTCCTACAAATAAAAGAAGTCCAATACAAGTTAATGTGTCTACCTCAAAGTTTAAAAAAGTCATAGTGTCTCCTACAAAAGCAGGTGCGGCTGCAAATACAACAGCATAGTCAATTGACTTAAATTTAACAAAGATAGCAAAGATTCCTAAAGCTAATCCAAAGTCACCTACACGGTTAACAAGCATAGCTTTAATAGCAGCTTTGTTAGCTTGTAGTCTAGCAAACCAGAAGTTAATTAGTAAGTAAGAACATAATCCAACTCCTTCCCATCCTACAAACATTTGTAAGAAGTTATCTGCTGTCACTAAAATTAGCATAAAGAAAGTAAATAATGATAAGTACGACATGAATCTCGGTAAGTGAGGATCATGACCCATGTATTCTGTCGAGTACAGGTGTACAAGAGAAGAAACAGAAGTCACAACAACAAGCATAACTACGGTTAAGCTGTCGAATAAGAATCCCCAAGAAAAGCTGAACATTTCCGAATCGATCCAAGTCATAAGATCAAAATGTACAGGTTGTCCCATTAAAGCTACTTCGTAAAATGCCACATAAGACATTGCACATGTAGCCATAATTGATCCTGTAGTAATATATTTTGCACCTTCTCGTCCGATATATCGTCCGAAGAAACCTGCGGTTAGTGCGCTAATAAGAGGAAGTAAAACAATTAAAAGGTACATTTTAGGCTATTATTCATTTTAGGTCTACTATAAAAAAACTTAGTATTTATAGTTTATCAATGGAGGGACTCGAACCCTCACCTCTCAAGGAGACAGGAACCTAAACCCTGCACGTCTACCAATTCCGTCACATTGACTTTATTCTTTTAGATCTTAGAGTGTTTTGCCCCTATACGTTTTTGGGTTCTAGCGTTAGTACTTGTTCTTTGACCTCGAACAGGATATTTATTCTTATGTCTAATACCACGGTAGCTTCTATTAGAAATTAAATCTACAACAAAATCACGTCGTATCTTCTTTATACTACTAGGGCTAATGTTATTTACATTTAAAAAATGTTGAATTTTTCCTTGTGTTCTTTTTGAGAGTGTACTAACTTTTGCGTTAGGGTTTATTCCAATAGTACTACAGATTTGTTGTGATGTAGGTTCACCAAGTCCGTATACTAAAGAAAGACCTTTTTTAATAGAAGCGTTTGGTTTTATCTTTATTCCGAATAACTTAAACATAATTAAATAGTATTTTCTCTTAACATGACGTGTTGTACTGATTTTCTATTCTTATAGTAAATAAAAGCTCAATCACGTCTAAGAGAATATACTAAAGTGTCAGGGTACTCTTAAAGGAGCGTTTACTATAATAATACAATGTAATGTGTCTTAGACAAGTAAAACCAACAACGTCATCGCAACGTCAATTAATTCAAGTAAACTACGGGGAATTATCAAAAGTAAAGCCTGAGCGTTCTTTATTAAAAGGTTTGTCCAACTCAGGTGGACGTAACCATCAAGGACGACTGACATCCTTTAAAAAAGGAGGAGGTCATAAACGTAGATACCGTCTAGTTGATTTTAAAAGAAGTTCGTTTTCCGAGGCTACTGTTGCTTCTATTGAATATGACCCTAATCGTTCTGCATTTATTGCGAAGGTATTAGATACAAGCGGTTCTTATCACTATATTTTAGCCCCATTAGACCTTAAAGTTGGAGCTATAGTAGAATCGGGACCAGACGTTCCTGTTAATATAGGAAACGCTTTACCTCTAAGAAACATCCCAGTAGGAACTATGATTCACAATATCGAACTTAAACCAGGTCATGGAGGGCAATACGCTCGTTCAGCTGGAACTTTCGGAGTTTTGATTCAAAAAACTGAAGATGGTAAATATGCTCAAATTAGATTAAAATCGAAAGAGCAACGTTTAGTACCTTTAGACTGTATGGCTACGATAGGGATTGTATCTAACCTTGATCATGGAAGTATTTCTCTTGCTAAAGCAGGTCGTTCTAGATGGTTAAGACGCCGTCCTACTGTTAGAGGTGTTGCTATGAACCCAGTAGATCACCCGCATGGTGGAGGAGAAGGTAAAACAAGTGGAGGACGTCCTTCTGTTAGCCCATGGGGTAAATTAACAAAAGGACCGAAAACAAGAAGTCCTAGAAAGAATTCAGACTTAATTCTTCAAAAACGAAAACGTTAAGTATCAAAAATGAGTAGATCAATTTGGAAAGGTCCTTTTGTACAAACGAGTTTAAGAAAAAAGATTAATAGGGCCAAAGAGTATATTGCGGACCCTACAAAAAAAGGTCGTGTGCGTATTAAAACAACTTCACGTAGTTCTACTATTCTAGAGGATTTTATTGGATTAACATTCTTAGTTCATAATGGTAGGCAGTATCAACAAGTTGTAGTAAATAGCCAAATGGTAGGTCATAAGTTTGGTGAATTTGCTTATACGCGTCAACGATACTTTTTTAAGAAAGGTAAAAAATAAAATAAATGGGTCAGAAAGTACATTCAACAGGTTTTCGATTAGGTGTAGCTCAAGGTTGGGATTCTAGTTGGTCTTCAGACCCAACCCAAAAAGGACATGATTACAGACAAAATCTTCATATGGACTTAGAAATGCGAAATCTTGTTACCCAATTATTTGCAGCTAGAGATGGCTATGTAGGTAAAATAGGAATTTCAAAAAACTTTAGTACCGGTATTGTCGATTTAAATGTGTTTGGATATGTTCCTGGAGAAATAAAAAAGCAGTCTTTAAATAAAGAATCAGTGGTTCTTACAAATAAAGAAAAGCTCCAAGTTGAACTTAAAAGACTAGTAGAAGTTTTTAATAAAAAATACGCTCCAGATTCTATTACTTTAAACTGTGTTCTGGTTAAAGGACTAGTTTCTGAACAAGGCAAGAAACAAAAGTCTTGGAAAAAACGCGGATTTAAAGGAAAAAAACATTCTAATAACAGACGTCTCTCTGGATCAACACTAATGGAGTCTAGAATTACTTTAAAGAGTAGTTCTACTGCAAACAAAAAAATAAACAAAAGTTCTTCTTGGAAAAAAGATAGTATTAAAGATTATATCCAGTTAGGTATGAAAGAATTTAAATACCTTTCACGAAATAATTATTTTGATGCTATGATAAATATAGTTTTCCTGGTATGTAAAACCAGACAACCTCAACTACTTGCATCTTTCTTAGCGAGAGAGTTAGGTAAAACCCGTAACCAACGTGCCTTATATCAGCATACTGCTGCTGTTTGTGCGTTTTTCTTTAAAATAATGCCTGGGTTACAAGGAATTAGAATCCAAGTTTGTGGTCGTATGAACAAATCAAAACGTTCTCGTAAATACGTTACCCAGCACGGAAGAATTCCTTTTCAAACAATCATTAGGCCTGTTCAATATGGGTTTGATGAGGCATCTACTTTATATGGATCTATGGGAGTAAAAGTTTGGTTAGCTTACTAGTTCTAAAAAGCTTAGGGCAAATGACAGAGTGGTCGAATGTACTTGTTTTGAAAGCAAGCGTGCCGATGGTACCGTGGGTTCGAATCCCGCTTTGCCCGTCCTTTATATAAACAAAAATTTATGATGGAAATTATAAACACACAAATTAAAATAAAATGTTCTTTATTGAAAAACCTTTCCGATAGGTGTTTTTTAATACATATTGTTCTATTTAAAATTATTCTTTTCTGTGATCTTACCGTTATCCAAAGTGTTCTTCTTTGGTTTGTTCTTTTTAGCTCAACAGCCTTAAATGAAAAGTTTCATTTATGGTTCACAGATATGCACTATAAATTCCTCTTCAGCTATAAAGGATCTAACGTTTTATATCGTACGTACCTTTTCTGTTTAGAGGCACGTTCTTTCTTTGAACATCGCGGAAGTAAATTATTTATATTTGTTTCTGTTTTTTTCATTGCAGCCACTGTTTCAGCAGGGATTCTGGATTCTTCATCTATAGAGTACACTAAATCAACTTGGTTTGTATTAATAATATCTTTTATGCTGAGGACTTATTTTAAAACAGTACTGGTTCCCATTTTTCACCCAGTACGTTTTTCTTCGAACCCTTTAGAATCAGGACGTTGGCAAATAAAACATTTTCATAGTAGTCGTTCTTTGCACATGCCTTTCGGTGGTGCTGGAAAAGAGTTTGTTAAAAGTATTGGTAAATTTACTCTAGCGTACCCAAAAACTACCTTTTTATTAGGAGGTGTTGGCTTTAGTGTTCCTATGTCTCAGTATATGGTTAATGCACAAACTTCATTTGACCTAAATCACAAAACAGCTGCTGTAGCTAAATGGGGTAAAATGAAGCAATCAGCATGTGTCCCTGGACCTACATTCGATAAAGATGTTTGTCAGGGTTACACTGAAGTTTTTAATCTCACTTTAGAAGCTGTTAAAAAGTCTTTTTAAAAGTAGGCCTATTGTTTTCTCAAAGGGGTAGACAAGGACGTGTCTATTACAAAAGGTTTTATGGATGAAGTAAAGCGTAAAAAAGGTCTTCTTTTATGTTTTGGCGAATATAGCTCAGTAGGTTAGAGTATTAGATTGTGATTCTAAATGTCGCGGGTTCGAGTCCCGTTATTCGCCCGTTCTTTTTCAGATTATTAATTATATTATGGACCACAGTATTTTATCTAGTTTAATTTTAATGCCCATTATTGGTGCAGTTATTTTACTTTTCGTTCCAGGGAAGTATACAGGGATTATAAAAACAAGTGCCTTATATATTTCATTATTAGTTTTTATTATGTCTCTTTATTTATGGGCAGCTTTTGATAACTTAACAGCAAAATTCCAGTATGTTGAAGTTTATCATTGGATAGGATCATCAAACATTAACTTTTATTTAGGTATTGATGGTATTTCTTTATTCTTTGTTATTCTTACAACATTACTTATTCCCATTTGTATTTTAGCAAGTTGGGAAGCTATTAAGACTAACGTCAAAGAATATATGATTGCTTTCTTATTTTTAGAGGCTTTTGTTATTGCTGTTTTTTGTGTTTTAGATCTTATCTTATTCTACGTCTTTTTTGAAGCCGTTCTTATTCCGATGTTTATTATTATTGGTGTATGGGGGTCAAGAGAACGTAAAATTCGTGCAGCGTACATGTTTTTCTTATACACATTACTAGGATCTGTTTTAATGTTACTAGCTATTTTATGGATTTATTTCCATGCAGGTACAACTGATTATCAAATTTTATTAACTACAGAATTTGACGAAGATGTTCAAAAACTATTATGGTTAGCATTCTTTGCATCATTTGCTTCGAAAGTTCCTATGGTTCCTGTTCACATTTGGCTTCCAGAAGCACACGTTGAAGCTCCTACAGCAGGTTCTGTAATCCTAGCTGGAATTCTTTTAAAGCTAGGAACTTACGGTTTCCTAAGATTTTCAATGCCTTTATTCCCATATGCCACAAACTATTTTACACCATTAGTTTATACTTTCGCTTGTATTGCTATCGTGTATACTTCATTAACTGCCATAAGACAAACTGATTTAAAACGTATTATTGCTTACTCATCTGTGGCTCACATGAACCTTGTGATGGTAGGTTTATTTACATTAAATGCTCAAGGACTAGAAGGTGCTATTTTACAACAGCTTAGTCACGGTCTAGTATCCGGAGCTCTTTTCCTTTGTGTTGGTGTAGTTTATGACCGTCACCATACACGTTTAATTAAGTACTACGGAGGAGTAGCACATGCTATGCCTGTTTACACAGCTATTTTTATGTTCTTTACTATGGCAAACATCGCTTTACCTGGTACAAGTAGTTTTGTAGGTGAATTCCTTATTTTAGCAGGATCTTTCCAATCTAATACCACAGTATGTTTCATTGCAGCTACTGGTATGATTTTAGGAGGATGTTACTCTTTATGGTTATTCAACCGTGTGTGTTTTGGTAATATAAAGACCCAATATATGCGTCAGTTTATTGATATGGACAGACGTGAATTTGCTACTTTATTACCGTTAATTATTTTAACATTAGTCATGGGTATTTACCCTGAGATCTTTTTAGATCCTATGCATGTTTCTGTAGCTAACTTACTAGAACATATTAAAGTACAGTTATAGTTTTAATACTCTCTTACAACGTTTGTTGTTTGAGATATCCTTTAGTGATTTAAAGGACATCTCTTATAAAAAAGAATATATGAAAATTCGCACCAACCTAATTAAAAATTTCGCTCAATATTACCTGACTCTATCCAATAAGATAGGTAATAATTTAGAGAAATTTCTCTTAAAGTTTAATGGAGTGTCTTATTATACCTATACTACAGGACATTTTTTCCTCTACTGGAGTGTTTATTGGCTGATTATACGTTTATCTGTAAGGCCATGGATTCTAAATTTTGCTTATACAAATGAGTTAAATTTTCAACTCCACCCCTACCTGTTCACACTGGTCACTACGCCTTGTTTTATAGTATTGGCATTTCTACCCACTTTACTCACAAGTACTAGTCTCTCTTTGTGTTTGTACATACATAAGGTTCATTTGACATTATTATACAAAAACGTTAATTGGAGAAGTTTTGTAACAACACTTGTTTTCATTGAGTCATGGATTATGTACTCTAAGAAACGAAGATTAGTTTCAGCGTTATCAATCTTTTTACTGTTTATCTCAAATTTTACAGGAAATGATAACATCTATTTATTTATGTGGTTATCTTTATTGTATACCTTTCTCTACTATTCTAGGGTGGTGTATCCCATTTTTCCAAATTATCCCAAAAGCAAAAAGTTTTTATTGGAAATGGACGGGGATTTCTTTTCGGATTCCCTAGATATACACTACGAGGTTAAAAGACCTAGTTATGGAATAAAACCACGTAACAAAAAAAAACCTACTACTAGGTTTTTTCATACAACTGCACAGGTATTGTTCCCTGGGGGTGATATGTTTGAAAAAACCGGGGGTAAAACTTGGTTTAATCACCATACTTTACGGTTTGCGGCTCAAGAGGTTGAAACCTCTTTTGGGAATTTGGACGACATTTTAAAATCCAAGGGCATTGATATAACGATTTCGATAGGTAAAACTAAATCGGAAGGTGCTTAAAATTATTTCTTTTAAGTTTACGTAAAATTATAAATATCTTTAATATGACACGGTGTTGTGTCTTTGTTTAAAGTTATTTGGGGCCGTATGTCAATTGGTAGACAGTCTGCTTTGCATGCAGAAAGTTGTCGGTTCGAGTCCGGTCGGCTCCAGTATATAAAAATAAATTTATGAAAGCTCGCATAGAACGTGATAAAAAACGACGCTATTTAACAGCAAAGTACGAAAAAAAACGTGCTGCTCTTAAAAAAGCATATACAAGTAAGAGTATTTCTGTTGAAGCTCGTATTAAAATCCAGGAAATGCTTGAAAAACTTCCCCGCGATAGTTCAAAAACAAGATTGCATAACCGCTGTTTATTAACAGGACGACCAAGAAGTGTTTACCGTCATTTTGGTCTTTCTCGTATAAAAATGCGTGAACTTGCTCTATCCGGAAAGCTTCCTGGTGTTTCAAAAGCAAGTTGGTAAAATAATATGACTTCGAAGCAAGGATATTCAGATTTAATGACAAGAATACGTAATGGTTATATGGCAAAACTGGAAAGTATTCCTTTTGTCCATACTTCGCGTAACATAAGCCTATTGAGAATCTTAAGAGATGAAGGTTTTATTTCTGGTTGGTCAGAAAATATACCTTCTGGCCTAGAATCCCAAGATATTAAAGACTTAGAAGTGTCCAATTTCAATAAAGGGTCTGTGTTCCTTAAATATACATCAGGGGAACCAGCACTTCTTAGTATTGAGACAATTTCAAAGCAAAGCCGTCGTGTTTTTATGTCGGTAATAGAAATGGAAGCTTTTTTAAGAAAAGAAGGTTTCGGACGTATTTTAATTCTTTCAACCAACAAAGGTTTATTAACGCACGCACAAGCTATTCATCACCAAGTAGGAGGTGAAGTTGTTTGCGCAATAAAATAAAAAACTATGTCTTATATAGGAAGATTACCAATCAAAATTCCCGAAGAAGTTAGTGTACTCGTAGCAAAAGATAACAAAAGTGTTACTGTAAAAGGTCCTCATGGTGAACTTAGTGTAGTAGAAATCTCTGGTATTACTTATAATACAGATCCAGAAGAAACAATGCTTCATGTATCTTTAGAAGATAAAAAATATAAGCGCTTTTGGGGATTAGCCCGAACACTAGTCGCTAATAATATTATCGGTGTATCTCGTCAATTTACTCTTAAACTAGAACTTGTAGGAGTAGGTTATCGTGCAGAACTTCTTAAAGAAGAGAATCGCGTATTAGAATTGCAACTAGGGTTTTCACATAATATTTTATTGGATATTCCTGAGGGGATTACAGTAGAGTGTGACCCAAAAAAGAAGATAAGTATTGTACTTATTGGAAATAATAAAGATCTTTTATCTCAATTTGCTGCTAAAATTAGAAGTTTTAGACCACCTGAACCCTATAAAGGAAAAGGTATTAAGTTCGTTAATGAGTCTATCAGACGTAAAGAGGGTAAAAAAAAGTAACTAATGGCAAAACAAGTTAAAAGAATTCTTGCTACGGCAAAGAAAAATAAAAGAAAAAATAATAAACTACAATACGTTTTAACTTTAGAAAAATTGTTAAAATCAGGTTTTCATTTTGGAGGAGATTCTACTTCACCACATAAAGATATGAATCCGTTTATTGTAGGTAAATCAAAAGCTCGTGCTCGTTTTAAGGTTTCAGTTAAAAAGGGAGCACAACCAATTAAGGTAGAGCTAAAAAGTTCTAAAAAGTTAAGCCAAAAAGCAAAAACTTTACAAAAAAAAGCTCTTGATAAAGCATTAAAAGAGAAACGCTTTTCACACATATTTACTCATTTTAAAAAAGTAAAATAAAAAAATGAACGTGATTTTTCGAAACGGAAAGAATAAAAAAAATAAAAACAGACAGAAAAAAGTTTCGATACCTCTTCGAAAGAAAAAACCAAGTGTTAGTTTAACAGACCGCGTTTTACAAGGTCGTTTGAAGTATCGTTTATTAATTGATGTTCAAAGTACTTTATCTGCTTTAAAACAATCTCTTAGTATTATTGAAGAGATTAGTAAAGAAGGGGGTGATATCTTAGTTGTAGGTACTCGAAAAGAGTACAAACACCTTCTTTTTAACTATGGTAGGGAAACAGGACATCCTTTTTTCTCCCGCTGGGTTAGTGGTACTTTAACCAACTGGCTTGTCTTCTCTGACAACGTACGAAAATACGGGGATCGATTAAACACATTAACATTACTAGACTGGCAACGTAAAAAACTTGTTACCGAGTTTTTACGTAAGTATCAAGGAGTAGTAGCTAGACCTAATAAGCCTAGCTTAGTTATCTTTTTAAATGCTCAAGAACTTTCAAGGCCTATAAATGAAGCTTTTACTTCAGGAGTCCCTTCAATGGGTCTTCTAAATACAAGTGGAAATCCTCGTACCTTGACGTATCCTATTCCTGCAAACGACAGTTCTTTAAAGGTCGTAGGTCTTTTTCTAACTCTTGTAAAAAAAGCTATTAAAGCAGGAGCAAAAAAGCGTAATATTATTGCTAAAAAAAAGAACCTTATTGCGAATAAATCTACAGCCAAATTACCACAATTAACTCAAAAAAATGTGAAAAAGGCTAGAGGTAATGCGTCTCAGTCTAGGAAAAACTTAAATAAACCTGTAAAAAGGAAAGACGTAAAAAATAAAAAGAAGTAAATTTAATGGATAAACTCAAAATTCGTCAAATAGTACGATATAAACCAAGAAATAAAATCTCCAACCAAGTAGGTTATAACGTTTGGGGTAAAACGAAGTTTAAAGAATTCTATAGAAAAAAGTGGGCTAAATCTCGTAGAGGTTTTATGCCTAAACCCAGGTTTAGTAACCAAGGATCATTAAAAGATCTTTTTGGTGAAAGATTAAAGTCTCGACAGGTTTTACGTAAAATGTACGGAAAAGTAACAGAGCGTCAATTTAAAACTCTTTTTAACCAATCAGAATTTGGATCTTCTAAAAGTAATAAGAGTTTCAAAGGTTTATTAGACCGACGTTTTGATGCCTTTATTCTTCGTATAGGTTTCGCTAACACTGTTTTTAAAGCAAGGCAAGATATTTTGCATGGATCTTTTAAAATAAACGGTGTGGTGGTAAAATCACCGAGTACATTAGTTAATGTGGGTGACTTTGTTTCTCCTAGTGAGAATGTATGGAGTTCTATATACACTTCTTTTCAAAAACGGTTAAAGTTAAGGTTAGAGAGAAATAAATCTCCCCTAAAAGATGCTGCAGGATCAAGTATTAAACTCCCTGTTCCGTTACCTAGATATATTGAATTTGATTACCGTACTCTTACAGCAGTAGTAGTTTATGAGCCAAATCAAAATGAGATTTCTTATAAAGGTAGAATTAATTTAAAGTTAGTCAGAGAACATTATGGCTAGCCCGTATCTTTTGTTTAACAAAAGGTATAGGCTAATTAAAAGGCATCGTTAGTTTTTAAACGTATCCTTATAGTAGTAAACAATTATTATATTTTAAATAATTGAAAATTCAGTATAAACAAAAAACTCAATGCATTAGGGGAACGCCTAGGCATATGGATAAAATAAAGGACGTATTTAATTGCGAAAAGCTGCATATAGCTTAGACAAGGCTGTAATATGCAGGTCTCCGATCGGGAAACCGTTTCTTAATGAAAGTTATGATTATAACTAAAGTTGGTGAACTGAAACATCTAAGTAGCCAATATAAAAGAAATCAACCGAGATTCCGTTAGTAGTGGCGAGCGAACGCGGATAAGGCCGAATTTAAAAGATTCTGGTAAAATAAATTTACACCGAAAAGTTTTGAATATCTTGCTGCAAAGGGTAATAGCCCCGTAGGATGTCGATTTATTTTTACTGTTTGAGTAGAGCGGAACACGTGTAATTCTGTTTGAAAATGGGAGGCCCACCTTCCAAGCCTTAATATTTCCATATGACCGATAGTGAACTAGTACCGTGAGGGAAAGGTGAAAAAGAAAATGAGATTAATGAAAAGAACCCGAAACCTAATGCATACATCCACTAGGAGCTTGATTATTATAGTGACTAGGTACCTTTTGTATAATGGGTCAGCAACTTTATTTATTTAGCGAGCTTAAATTTCCAATGTAGGCTAAGCGAAAGCGAGTTCAAAAGAGCGTTAGTTAAATGAATAAAACCCGAAACCAAGTGATCTACCCATGAGCAGATTGAAGTTACTTTAACCGGTAATGGAGGATCGAACCCGTGTATGTTGCATAATACTGGGATGACTTGTGGGTAGGGGTGAAAGGCCAATCAAACTTGGATATAGCTGGTTTTCCGCGAAATATATTTAGGTATAGCGTCGAAGTCGTAAAAAAGTCTGGGGTAGAGCACTCGTTGTACTCGGGGGGGCATTGCCTCTACCAACTACAAAGAAACTCCGAATACGGACAATAGACTTCGGCAGTCAGACTTTGGGCGCTAAGGTCCATGGTCGAGAGGGAAACAGCCCTGATCGAACGCTAAGGTCTTTAAATGATTTCTCAGTGAGGAAGGAAGTTGAACAGTTTAAACAACCAGGAGGTAGGCTTGGAAGCAGCCATCCTTTAAAGAAAGCGTAAAAGCTCACTGGTCTAGCCGTTCAGCGCCGACGATGTATAGAGACTTAAGAAATCTACCGAAGCGGCGACTGTGCTCTTATTTTAGGAGTATGGCGTAGCGGAACGTTCTGTAAATCTGTGAAAGTTTGTCGTCAGATAAGCTGGAGATATCAGAAGTGAGAATGCTGACATGAGTAACGATAAATAATGTCTCGAAACATTATCGCCGTAAGCCCAAGGGTTTGTGTGTAAAGGTAAACTTCGCACAGTAAGACGGTCCCTAAGGTCAAAGCGCAAGCTGTAGCCGATGGGAATAATTGAACGAATGATTCAATGTCCTTTCTTAGTACGACGAAGCATGTAAGTGGTGGTTAATAAATGGATTTTAACTGCTGCGAGGTGTTTCCAAGAAAAAGTCAAGATAAATAGACCGTACCCTAAACCGACACAGGTGGGTGAGTCGAGTAGACTCAGGCGCTTGGGAGAACTACGTTGAAGGAACTCGGCAAATTGACCCCGTAACTTCGGGAGAAGGGGTACTGAAATTAGAGCAATCTTTTTTCAGTGACACAAAATCGGGGGGAGCGACTGTTTAATAAAAACACAGGACTCTGCAAAGTCGTAAGACGAAGTATAGGGTCTGACGCCTGCCCGGTGCTGGAAGGTGAACAGGAGGTGTGATCGCACCGAATCTAAGCCCCAGTAAACGGCGGCCGTAACTCTGACGGTCCTAAGGTGAACAAGTTGCCTTAGTAAAATCCTACCATATGCTGGAATATCTTCAAAAACTATTTACTACTCGTGTATCAAAACATTTCTTTAAAGGCAACTAATAACATAAGACCTTATAAAAGAAAAAGAATATGCAGTTAAAATGTAATAGACAAGGAGGCAATCAGCAGGAAAGACTTATAGACATTATAAGAATCCCCAGAGACTATACGTAGGAAAAGAAATAATAATTATTAATACAAATGACTAATTTACAAGCTCAATGGATTGTTGGGTTTACTGATGGTGAAGGTCACTTCGGTGTGGCTATTAATAAAAATGAACAAATGACAATGGGATGCCAAGTGCAACCAGAGTTTAATGTTACCCAACATTATAGAGATATTAAGTTGCTATATGCACTTAAAGACTATTTTGGTTGCGGTGTTGTTCGTAAGAACAAAGGTAAAAATGATGAATCTAAAGTGTTCTGTTATCGAGTACGCTCACGAGATCATTTAAACAACATAATTTTACCATTTTTTGAGAAGCATCAGTTAAAATCAACTAAACAACAAATAAATTCGCGCAAAGTTAAAAAAGTTCTTCGATTAATGGATAGTGGCGCTCATTTAACAGATGAGGGTCTAGACCAGATCAGAGCTATCCGATCAAAATTATATCTTTAAGATAGAGTCCACCTAATATAGAAATATATATAGACGAGCGTGAGCGAAATTCCTTGCCATTTAATTGGTGGCCTGCATGAATGGCGTAACGACTCCCCTGCTGTCTCCAACGTAGACCCAGTGAAATTGAATTGTCCGTGAAGATGCGGACTTTATACAGCTAGACGAGAAGACCCCGTGAACCTTGACTACAACTTTACTTTGTACGCATTACTAACATGTATAGGATAGGTGGGAGCCTGTGAAGCAAAGCCGCTAGGTTTTGTGGAGGCATCCTTGAAATACCACTCTTGTTAGATTTTGTGACTCACCTAATTATTGTCAATCAATAGTAGGGACAGAGTATGGATGGTAGTTTGACTGGGGCGGTCGCCTCCTAAAGAGTAACGGAGGCGTGCAAAGGTAAACTCAAGTTGGTATTTATCAACTGTAGAGCGCAATAGCATATGTTTGCCTGACTGCGAGACAGACATGTCGAGCAGAGACGAAAGTCGGTTATAGTGATCCGGTAGTTCCTTGTGGAAGGACTATCGCTCAACGGATAAAAGGTACTCCGGGGATAACAGGCTAATAACCCTTAAGAGCCCATATCGATGGGGTTGTTTGGCACCTCAAATTACATCGGGGCTTTTGGAACGAGATTTCCAAAGAATGCATCTAGCTATATGCGGGAACGTCTGTATTAATTTATAGATAATCCGCAAGGAACCAAATCAAATTCTTTATTAATTTAAAGAGTCTCTGAAAGTAGATCCTTCAACGACTACACGCTAGACTTCCTAACTATTAGAAGGAAGATGATATAGTCTTATCTAGTAGGCAACTATTAGTTTTAAAAATATATAACCAAATTATTTAAAATGTCTGATAATAAAAAACCTTTTAAGATTGAACACCTACAAATGGACTTAGAAAAAGACCATGCCTATAAAGGACATCTTGAAGGAGCGTTAATTGACCAACCTTTTGTTTACGGATCTAGTGACGCAGTAACTAATTACGACATACCTGTGTTTCCTATTAAACAAGAAGTAAATAAGGTAGAATTAAAAGAGTATCTTACTTCATTAAAATTAACGCAACATCAAAAAGATGCTTTAGTGGCATGTTTCTTAGGAAAGATAGCAAGTTTTCCTACTAAAAAAGATAATCGAATAAGATTTCAAGTATCTATACTAAAACAAAAAGAATTTTTTTGTGACCTCTATGAAATATTTGAACCATGGGCGATAACCTCACCCGTGTTACATGAAAAAACATCAGGTCAAAAAAAGAGAAGAGGTAGAAAGCAACGTGCAGGAGTACGGTTGAATAAACCTCGTGTAAGAAAGGGTAATGTTTCTATGTATTTTGAAATATACGGACATTCGTCTTTCTCTTACTATAAGGAACAATTCTTTATGAAGGATCCTTTTAAACAAACAAAAAAACTTACAAAACGTGTGCCCAAAGATATAAACTCTATGTTAACTCCTAGAGTTTTGGCTTACCTTTTTCTAAATAGAGGTTTTTTCTATCCTCAGTCGATAGATAATACGCCGTTTTGGAAATCTTATAGTTTTAGATTAGATCATCTTTTCTATTATGGTCAATTGATTAAAGTTTTTTCTAAAAAGTTTAATATTACGCTTATTCGCGATTTAGATGACAGTCATGAAATTTATAATTATAATAAAAAACAAAGGTTTACTAAGCTTTTATATATACGTGGAGATTCTCGTAAAAAGTTTATTGATCTTATAAGCCCTTCTCTTAAAAAGGAATATAATGATAGCTTGTATGCATCAGAAAATTACAAAGAGGGAGTGGCAAAAAGGCAAAAATCTACCCAAGGGTTGGATTATGACTACTGGTTTCCTGTTAGTTCTCGAAAAAGGCCGATAGGTAAATTCGATACTAGTGGAGAGCCTATGCCTTTTGTTAAAAAAATTATAGAAAGTACTGATAAACGTACTAGATGGTTAGTCAACGGTCATACAGAAATGCCGGAAGAAACTTTTAACACTCAACTTGACGTTGATAAAAATGGTTTGCCAGCAGGTCTTTTACCCAGATCTTATCTACAGGATCCTGACTATTTTCTAGGTAACTACGGTCATTGGCCAGAGATTAGCCCTACTCATAGCTTTATTCCTTCATTTATTTCTAAAAAAGGAATACAAGATGTAGTTAATCTAGAGCTAAATAAAAAAGGAACAAGTTTAAAATCAACTTTCTTTAAAAAGACTTTAAAAGAAGTAGTATTTAATCCTAAAAAAGAAGACAATTAAAAAATGCGATGTCGATTCATCACATCCTGGAGCTGGAGAAGGTTCCAAGGGTTCGGCTGTTCGCCGATTAAAGTGGTACGTGAATTGGGTTTAGAACGTCGTGAGACAGTTTGGTTTCTATCTACTGTATACGTAAGAAAATTGAGAGGAGGCTTTCTTAGTACGAGAGGACCGGAAAGTATTGACCTATGGTGTATCGGTTGTTCCGCCAGGAGCATTGCCGAGTAGCTACGTCGACCAAGGATAACCGCTGAAAGCATCTAAGCGGGAAGCTGGCCTCAAGACATTTTTCTTAAAATACGTAAAAGAACATTACGTTGATAGGCTCAATGTGTAAGTGTGGCGACATATTTAGCAAATGAGTACTAAAATATTATATTTTTTGTTTTATTATAGGGTTTCGGGTGAAAATCCCCATTCCCTATTGTTATTGCATACCTCATTAATTTGAGTAGGACTTTTACAACATTTACCCATTTTTAGCTGTTCTTATTTCAGTAAATTTTAAATTTTAATTATGATTGTACAAGCAGGTAAACTAATCGGAGCAGGAGCAGCAACAATTGCTGTAGGAGGAGCAGGAGCAGGAATTGGGACAGTTTTCGGAG
>Ga0206131_10001865_pt1 | contig 26390 bp, 38 predicted proteins | sample Helgoland_Spring_FD_148636 | JGI IMG/M metagenome (GOLD analysis project Ga0206131, IMG submission 148636) | Pelagic subsurface seawater microbial communities from Kabeltonne, Helgoland, North Sea - Helgoland_Spring_Bloom_20160517_1 | ecosystem: Environmental > Aquatic > Marine > Epipelagic ...
TTGATTTCACGCCTTTGGCAAGAACACCTCAGCCATCATACATCGAGCACTTCCACCACCGCATGTTTCAATGGTGGGCAGCTTAGCCGCAAGTAATTCCCCATGCTTCTCGAGAGTTTTTGTTTGATCGGGCGTTAAACTATCCCGGGCACTTTGGCTCATAACAATAATGGAGCGGTTTTCAAGTCCTTTTACTTGTAACATATTTCCTGCAAATTGATGCATTTGCTCTTGGGTTATATCGATGATCTCCTTATTGTCGGCGTGGAGTTGAGCGACAACCGTGTTACGCTGCTGAACATTGTCAATACAAGACAGGCATATTACCGCAAAAGCATCGCCCAAGCATAAGATCACATTAGTATGATACACCGCTACCCGCTTTTGCGCTACAGTTTGGAAGGCATTGAAGACAATAGGATAATAATCAAAATCCTCACAAAATTCTAGAAACAAGTCTTCATCCGCTCGAGGAGATAGTGCGCAATAGGCGGTATGATTGCCCCGATCTAAAATCATACTTCCAGTCCCTTCCAAAAACACGCCTTCCTGCTCTGCCTCGGTATAATCCATGACTTCTCGAATGATAAAACCTTCATTTTCTATAGCCTCGAGGACTTCTTCTCGGCGTTCTCGCCGACGATTTTCAGCAAACATGGGGTATAATGCTACACTCCCGTTTCTGTGAAAACTAATCCAATTATTCGGGAAAATTGAGTCTGGAGTATCCAATGCCGGATCGTCCTCGACCACAATGACCTTTACGCCTTTTTGACGCAGTTGAGCGACAAAATCATCAAACTCATTTCTGGCCAAATCAATAACTTTCTCAGCCGACAAACTCAATGAGTTCTGAAAGTAATTGTTGACGGCTGTCTCTTCATTGGAGCGAAAAACCGCCGGGCGGATCATCAAAATAGTACTCGTAGTTTGCGCCATAATTATTAGAAATCAACCCGACAAACAGGTTAGTGAATGACAAAAATAAAGTTTTGAAAGGGCATTTAGATATATTTTTACGAAATTGCCTGCAATAAAATTTTCATTGTTTTTTGTTTTTGCAATACATCAAAAAACAATCTGTTTACACAACAAACCAATCAACAACAAACCAATTAATTATGGCATTACAAGAGGAATTCGAGCAGCAAGGAGTATGGTTATTTAAATATCGGAGTAATCTTCCCATTATCATTTTGGTATTGGGATACGCGCTTTATTGTTATAAAGAATTACATCCAGAGGCCTATTTTTTAAAAGGTGATCAACTCTGGTTTGACCCTTATTTTGAAATGATTTGTTTTGGCGTTTGCGCGCTGGGGTTATTGATTCGTGTATACACCGTTGGGCATACCCCTCGATTCACCTCGGGACGTAATACGGAAGAACAGGTCGCCGAAACATTAAATACAACAGGACTTTATTCGACTTTGAGACACCCACTTTATTTGGGGAATTTTTTGATGTGGTGGGGCCTTGCCCTGCTCACAGGAAATATCTGGTTTAATGTGACCTTTATCCTTTTTTATTGGCTTTATTACGAGCGTATCATGTTTGCAGAAGAACAGTTCTTAAGACGTAAATTTGGCCAAACCTATACCCGTTGGGCAGGAGGTGTACCGGCATTTATTCCGGCACTAAGTCAATTCAAAACACCCAACCTGAGTTTTAGTTGGAGAAAAGTACTCAAAAAGGAAAAAAACGGATTATTTGCCATGTTTATCCTCTTTTGTTTATTTGACATTACAGGAGAATATTTAAATGGCGGAACCTACAAATCGGGCAATCTTTTCTTTATCTACGGAACAATTCTCACTGGACTCAGTTATGTCGTCCTTAAATTTTTAAAGAAAAAGACGAGCCTCTTAGAGCAAGAAGGGCGCTAAAATTTTATGAGCCTATTGCTGAAGCTTATTTAATGGCCGTTTCGCGAGAGAGTGGCATGGTACTGCAACGCAATAATCCTTCCTGCTTGGCAATTTCCGAGTAAGGAATTTCTTCCACTGTAAATCCTTCTGCGCGAAGCCAGTTAGTGAGGCGGGTAAATCCCTTTTCAGAAACGATGACCTCGGGACTGATCGAAAAGACATTGCAGTTCATGTGATACATTTCGTCTTTATCGACATGAAATATATTTTCAGGTCCTATAAAGTCCACAAGCCATTGATATTCATGCTCAATTAAGAACCCTTCTTTGTGAATAAGGGCTTTTCCTTTTCCTAGGGGTTGAAAGCAGCAATCTAAGTGCAAGGCATTTTCTTTGGGATCAAAATTTGACTTCTTGAGCGAAAAAGAAACGACTTTTTTATGAGGGAAAATTTTCTGCAAATGCTCTACAGCAGCGGTATTCGTTCTTGCGGTAATGTACTTTCGGTAGTCTTTATCTTTGAATGTCCCAACGAATATATAGTCCCCCCAAGGCATAACATCGCCCCCTTCGATATGGGCATGTTCAGGAAATTTAATGATTTTATCCTCTTGAATTTGACCCATTAAAAAATCAAGGGCATGAATTTCTTTTGATCGATCTTCAAGGATGTTAGCAATGATCATTTTGTCCTCTATCACAAAGGCGATATCGCGGGTAAAGATCTGATTGTAGTTATGAATAATTTCAGGACGGTATACCGTGACTCCGTAACGGCTCAATACATCGGCAAATGCATCCATCTCCTGAACCATGTCTTCTTCCTTGGGGTAGGTTCCCGCCTTGATATGCTCAGCCGACTTAGGGTCATAAGCATCTTTTAAGTCAGGAGTAGGGCCATTGCTTAAAGCAACACCGAGTACCACCGCCTTGAGACGACCTATTTCATCATTGATGTTTAGATCAAAGGACATATAATTTTCAGTTTAAAGGAATGAACTTTCTCAGAATAATCTATCGATAGTCGATATCCTTGAACGCGCGTAGTGTGGCTCCTGTATATAATTGACGTGGACGTCCAATAGGTTCCTTGCGCAAACGCATCTCGCGCCATTGCGCAATCCAACCAGGCAAACGACCCAGAGCAAACATTGGCGTAAACATTGGGACAGGAATACCCAGTGCACGATAAATGATCCCCGAATAAAAATCAACATTTGGATAAAGCTTGCGCTCCACAAAATAGGGGTCATTTAAGGCTTCTTGCTCTAAACCTTTAGCAATATCCAAAACAGGATCTTTTACGCCAAGATCTTCAAGGACCTCATCTGCGGCCTGTTTAATTATTTTAGCTCTTGGATCAAAGTTTTTGTATACTCGGTGACCGAAGCCCATCAAACGGAAAGGATCATTTTTATCCTTGGCTTTTGCCATGTATTTTTTCGTGTCTCCACCATCCTCTTTGATCGCTTCGAGCATTTCGATTACTGCTTGATTCGCTCCTCCGTGCAATGGACCCCAAAGGGCACTAATCCCCGCCGAAAGGGAGGCAAATAAACCAGCATGAGACGAACCGACTAAGCGCACTGTAGAGGTAGAACAATTTTGCTCGTGATCTGCGTGCAAAATCAACAACTTGATCATGGCTGACTTAATCACAGGATTGCTTTTGTATTCACTCTGTGGTTTTTTGAACATCATCTTCAAAAAATTATCCACATAATCCAAACTGTTATCTCCGTAATCTAAAGGTAATCCTGCCATTTTTCGATAAGTCCATGCGGTCAATACGGGAAATTTCCCCATAATCTTGACAATCGCACGATACATTTCTTCGTGGCTATCGACATTGACCGAACTCGGATTAAACGCAACAAGGGCATTTGTAAGAGACGCCAGTACCCCCATCGGATGAGCCGCCTGCGGGAAGCCATCCAATATTTTTTTCATGTCCTCAGCAACTATGGACTGTTCCTTAATGTCGTTATGGAATTCTTGTAACTGATCTCGAGTCGGAAGTTCACCAAAAATGAGTAAATAGGCCACCTCTAAAAAATCAGCTTTTTCTGCCAATTCTTCAATGGCATAACCTCTGTATCTCAATATGCCATGCTCCCCGTCAAGAAAAGTTATTGCACTTTCACAACTGCCTGTGTTTTTGAACCCTGGGTCAATAGTGGTGAATCCTTCGGTCACTGCACGTAAAGCCCCAATATCAATAGCTAACTCATTTTCCGTTCCTTGAAGAACAGGAAATTCAAAGGTTTTTCCACCGACTTCAATAGTTGCTTTTTGGGACATAGAATAAGAATATTATGGTTAGCGTTAATGCCTGGCTAAATTACGAAAAATCGCCCGATTTATGGGTGATTTATCGTGATTCAGAGGGTTAAAAAAATCATAAATAGGCGTCAAACAGATTATACTTTGAACGCTTTCGTTCCCGGATAATACGCCGATTCACCCAAGATTTCTTCTATTCTCAAAAGCTGATTGTATTTGGCCATACGATCACTGCGTGACGCAGAACCCGTTTTAATTTGACCTGTATTCAATGCCACAGCTAAATCAGCGATCGTATTGTCTTCAGTTTCTCCACTTCTATGACTCATAACCGCTGTATAACCGGCATTTTGTGCCATATGCACCGCAGCTATAGTCTCGCTTAAAGTACCAATTTGGTTTACTTTAATCAAAATAGAATTGGCAATCCCTTGATCAATACCTCGAGATAGGCGTTCAACATTGGTCACAAATAAATCGTCACCTACAAGCTGTACTTCGTCCCCAATGCACTCAGAAAGATATTTCCATCCTTCCCAATCATTCTCATCCATACCATCCTCAATAGAGATAATTGGGAATTTCTCACACAGTTCTGCCAAATAATCTGCTTGTTCTTTTGACGATCTTTTTTGGCCTTTTTCACCCTCAAATTTAGTGTAGTCGTAAACGCCATTTTCATAAAACTCTGCCGCAGCACAATCTAATGCAATCATGACTTCTTCACCAAGAGTGTATCCGGCGGCTTTAGTCGCTTGCGCGATGGTGTTAAGCGCATCCTCAGTACCTCCCAAAGTCGGTGCAAATCCACCTTCATCGCCTACGGCCGTACTTAAATTACGGTCGTGCAATACTTTTTTCAGATTGTGAAAAATTTCAGAACCCATTTGCATAGCATGGGTAAAACTCTTGGCCTTTACCGGCATAACCATAAACTCTTGGAAAGCAATGGGCGCATCACTATGAGACCCCCCATTGATGATGTTCATCATGGGTACAGGTAATGTTTTCGCACTTACCCCGCCCACATATCTAAATAGAGGTAGGCCAAGCTCATTTGCAGCCGCTTTGGCCACAGCAAGAGAAACCCCCAATATCGCATTGGCTCCCAAACGACTTTTATTTTTAGTCCCGTCCAAATCAATCATTACTTGATCTATACCTTCTTGATCAAAAACTGAAAGACCCAGTAGAGCGTCGCTAATTTCCCCATTGACATGGGCTACGGCATTAAGCACTGCCTTACCCATATAATCGCTTCCACCGTCGCGAAGCTCCACGGCCTCGTGTTCTCCGGTCGAAGCTCCAGAAGGAACGGCTGCCCGGCCCATGTACCCGTGTTCCGTGGTGACATCGACTTCAATCGTTGGGTTTCCTCTTGAATCAAAAATTTGACGTGCGTGTATCTCTATAATGCTGCTCATAGTTATTAATTTTTTCGTTTGCGAATATACAAAAGTAAAGGCGGTAAATTCCCGAATCTATTAGTTCTTGCTGCTTAGAGAAGCAACGTATTGATCAAATAAATAGGTCGCATCATTTGGACCAGGACTCGCCTCGGGGTGATACTGTACCGAAAAAGCAGGTTTATTCTTTACCCGTATCCCCGCCACAGTATGGTCATTTAAATGTAAATGCGTTATTTCTAGTTCAGAGTGGGCCTCGGTCTCTTCTCGATTTACCGCGAACCCATGGTTTTGTGACGTAATCTCACCTTTTCCCGTAAGCAAATTCTTTACTGGATGATTAATTCCTCGGTGACCATTGTGCATTTTAAAGGTTGAAACGCCATTGGCCAAGGCCAGTATTTGGTGACCAAGACATATGCCAAAGATAGGGGCGCCATCGTTCAAGATATGACGCGTAGTTTCAATAGCATCGTTTAGTGGCTCAGGATCTCCTGGGCCATTACTCAAAAAATACCCGTCAGGATTAAACCCTTTTAAATCCTCAAAAGAAGTATTGTACGGAAAGACCTTAACATAACAATCTCGTTTAACAAGATGTCTTAAGATATTTTTCTTAATCCCTAAGTCAAGGGCTGCGACCCGATAACTCGCGTCTGGATTTCCAACGGTGTAAGGTTCGGTTGTGGAAACTTTAGAGGACAATTCAAGGCCTTTCATATCGGGCACTTGGGCGAGCTCCTTTTTCAAAGCATCAATTTCATCGACACGGGTTGAAATTACCGCATTTTGTGCGCCATTATCACGAATGTAAGCAACAAGTGCCCGAGTATCAACCTCGCTTATGGCAAACAAATTGTTTTTATTTAAAAAATCTTCGAGAGACTGGTCCGCTGAAACTCGAGAATACGGATAACTAAAATTGCGACATACTAAACCGGCTATTTTTACGCCATCTGATTCTACCTCTTGAGGATGTGTCCCATAATTACCAATATGGGCATTGGCGGTAACCATAATTTGTCCGAAATAAGATGGATCTGTAAAGATTTCTTGATACCCAGTCATCCCTGTATTAAAACAAACCTCACCAAAAGCAGTGCCTTCGTTTCCTCCTACAGATTTTCCATAAAAAATAGTCCCATCGGCTAACAGGACTAGTGCGTCTTTTCGTTTTGTATACTTCATTTTGAAAAAAGGGTTTTACAAAAATATATAAAAAAAGGGACTAACTTTAATGGTCAGTCCCTTTATTAGAATTTAATGAATCAATCATTTTTTATTCTTCTTCTTTTACAGCATCCACAGAAGCAACTGCAGCAGGGGCACTAGCAGCGCCTGCACCTCGTCGGCTTCGTCGTGTTGACTTTTTCTTAGTGGCTTTACCTACATTATATGTTTCGTTGTAGTCCACCAACTCAATAAGAGCCATATCTGCGTTATCTCCTAATCGATTCCCCAATTTGATGATGCGCGTATATCCTCCTGGTCGGTCGCCCACTTTCACCGCAACATCACGAAAAAGGGCAGTCACTGCATCTTTTTGTCTTAGTCGCGCAAAGACGATACGACGGTTGTGTGTTGTATCTTCTTTGGACTTGGTTACGAGCGGCTCTACAAACTGCTTTAAGGCTTTGGCCTTAGCAACGGTCGTATTAATGCGTTTGTGCTCAATCAGTGAACACGCCATATTAGCCAACATCGCTTTTCTATGCGCTGTTTTTCTTCCTAAATGATTATTTTTCTTACCGTGTCTCATTATTTATGCTTTATCGACGTTTCTTTAGAAACTAGTCTTTATCTAATTTATATTTTGACAAATCCATGCCGAAGTTAAGTCCCTTGATGTTGACTAACTCCTCAAGTTCGGTCAATGATTTTTTTCCAAAGTTGCGGAATTTCATCAGGTCGTTCTTGTTAAACGAAACCAAATCGCCAAGGGTATCTACCTCTGCAGCCTTAAGACAATTTAAGGCCCGTACAGAGAGGTCCATATCGATTAATTTAGTCTTAAGCAATTGACGCATGTGCAGAGACTCTTCATCATAGGTCTCAGTTTGCGCAATTTCATCGGCCTCTAACGTAATGCGCTCATCACTAAAGAGCATGAAGTGATGAATTAGCGTTTTAGCCGCTTCGGTCAAAGCATCCTTTGGGTGAATAGAACCGTCTGTGATAATTTCAAAAACAAGTTTTTCATAATCCGTTTTTTGCTCTACACGGAAATTCTCAATGCTGTACTTTACATTTTTGATTGGCGTGTAGATCGAATCTGTGAAGATAGTTCCAAGAGGCGCATTTGCTTTCTTGTTTTCTTCGGCAGGAACGTACCCACGCCCTTTTTCAATCGTTAATTCGATGTTCAAATTAACTTTGGCGTCCATGTTACAGATAACTAACTCAGGGTTAAGGACCTGAAATCCTGAAATAAACTTCTGGAAATCACCAGCAGTCAATTTATCGTTACCAGAGACAGAAACCGTTACTGTTTCGTTGTCGATTTCATCAATTTGTCTTTTGAAACGAACTTGTTTCAAATTCAAAATCATTTCGGTAACATCCTCAACAACTCCTGGAATCGTCGAGAATTCGTGATCCACGCCTTCGATACGCACCGAAGTGATTGCAAATCCCTCTAAAGAAGAGAGAAGAACACGTCTTAGGGCATTACCTACGGTCAATCCATAACCCGGTTCCAAAGGGCGAAACTCAAATTTCCCCTCGAAATCCGTTGAATTGATCATGATAACTTTATCAGGCTTTTGAAAACTAAATACTGCCATAACTTGAAGGTGTGTTTAAAATTATTTAGAATACAATTCGACGATGAATTGCTCATTGATATTTTCAGGAATCTGTAAACGCTGAGGTACAGAAACAAAAGTTCCCTCCTTTTTATCAGTGTTCCAGGTAATCCATTCGAAAACATGACTTGAATTAGCCAAAGATTGTTGAATAGCGTCGAGCGATTTTGATTTCTCACGAACGGCAACGACATCTCCCGGCTTTAATTGGTAAGAAGGTATGTTCACCTTTTCACCATTCACGGTAATGTGTCGGTGTGACACCAATTGACGCGCAGCACTGCGGCTTGGCGCAATTCCCATACGATAAACAACATTGTCTAAACGAGACTCACACAATTGAAGCAATACCTCACCTGTAATTCCAGGGGCTGCAGTTGCTTTTTTGAATAAGTTACGGAATTGACGCTCTAAAATACCATAGGTATATTTCGCCTTTTGCTTTTCTGCCAACTGAACAGCGTATTCTGACTTCTTACCACGTCTGCGGTTTTGTCCGTGTTGTCCAGGAGGATAATTGCGTTTTTCGAATGATTTGTCTTCACCGTAAATCGCTTCACCGAATTTACGGGCGATTTTAGTCTTTGGACCAGTATATCTTGCCATTTTGTTTTGTTTTAGGAGGGAAAATCTAAATTAAGGTCGTCCTTTAGTTTTCTTTTTCCTCCGATTGATACTTTAATTATTATACTCTTCTTCTTTTTGGTGGACGGCATCCGTTATGCGGCATTGGTGTGATGTCAACGATTTCCGTGACTTCAATCCCTGCATTGTGAATGGTTCTGATCGCGGATTCTCTTCCGTTACCAGGACCTTTAACGTATACCTTTACTTTACGCAAACCAGCTTCGTGTGCCACTGAAGATGCATCTTCAGCTGCCAATTGTGCCGCGTAAGGCGTATTTTTCTTTGAGCCTCTAAAACCCATTTTTCCGGCGGATGACCAAGAGATCACATCACCGTTTTTGTTGGTCAAGGAGATAATGATATTGTTGAATGATGCGGTAATATGTGCCTCACCAGTCGCTTCAATAACAACTTTTCTCTTTTTCGTATTCTTTGCACTAGACTTTGCCATATCTCTAGAAATTATTTAGTTGCTTTTTTCTTGTTAGCAACTGTTTTACGTTTTCCTTTTCTGGTTCTGGAGTTATTCTTAGTGCGTTGTCCTCTAAGTGGGAGTCCAGCTCTGTGTCGAATACCTCTGTAGCAACCGATGTCCATCAAACGCTTGATGTTCAATTGAATTTCACTACGTAACTCGCCTTCGATCTTGAATGACCCTACAGCCTCACGAATGGCACCGATTTCATCATCGTTCCACTCGCTGACCTTTTTGTCTTCACTGACACCAGCTTTCTTTAAGATATCTTGAGCACGACTCTTGCCCACTCCAAAGATATACGTTAACGCGATTACACCCCTTTTTTGTTTCGGGATATCTACACCTGCGATTCTTGCCATAATTATCCTTGTCTTTGTTTAAACCTTGGGTTCTTTTTGTTAATAACATACAAGCGCCCTTTTCTGCGTACGATTTTACAGTCGGCACTGCGTTTTTTAATGGAAGCTCTTACTTTCATTGTTTTAGTATCTATAAGTTATGCGAGCCTTTGTTAAATCATAAGGGCTCATTTCTAATTTCACCTTATCGCCCGGAAGCAACTTAATATAATGCATACGCATCTTTCCGGAGATATGGGCTGTAACAATATGACCGTTTTCAAGTTCCACACGGAACATGGCATTGGATAGGGCTTCGACTATCGATCCATCTTGCTCTATTGCTGCTTGTTTGGCCATTATGCTATTGATTTACGATTTTTACCTGTTTTCATTAAACCATCATAGTGACGATTTAACAAATATGAATTCACTTGTTGCATTGTATCTATGGCTACACCAACCATAATCAATAAAGAAGTCCCTCCGTAAAACAGAGCCCAACCTTGCTGAATCCCTAAAATTTTAACAACAAACGCAGGGAATATAGCGATAAGTGCTAAAAATATCGATCCTGGTAAAGTGATTTGTGACATGATACGATCTAAATACTCAGCAGTATCTGTTCCCGGTTTAATCCCAGGAATAAATCCCCCACTGCGTTTGAGGTCGTCTGCCATTTTGTTTGTTGGTACAGTAATCGCCGTGTAGAAATAGGTGAAGATGATGATCAGCACTCCAAACACTAGATTATACCAAAAACCAAAAATATCACTGAAATTAGCTTGAATCGTCTGTGCAAAAGCACTCTCAGATAAGCTCGCTACAGCAGAGGGCACAAACATTATCGCCTGTGCGAAAATGATTGGCATTACTCCTGAAGCGTTGAGCTTCAACGGGATAAACTGACGCGCCCCAAAAATATTTTTTTCATAGGCTCCAGAAGCCGTACGACGGGCATATTGCACTGGTATTTGGCGCACTGCCATAACCAAAAGTACCGAAAGCAAAATGATTACAAACCAAATCACCAACTCGATCAAGATCATGATCATCCCCCCATTAGATTCAAAGACTCGAGAAGCAAATTCTTGAGCAAAGGTCAAAGGCAAACGGGCAATGATTCCCACCATAATAAGGATCGAAATTCCATTCCCAATTCCCTTATCCGTAATCTTCTCTCCAAGCCACATCGCGAAGACACATCCCGTTACCAAGATGGTAATGGACGACACGTAAAACAAGGCCGATTGACCCATTACAAAGGCTTCAGAAGGCACTCCTAAGGCAGGTAAACCTGCTAAGTAACTCGGCGCTTGGACCAAACAGATACCGATGGTCAACCAACGGGTAATTTGATTGATTTTTTTACGACCACTTTCTCCCTCTTTTTGAAGCTTTTGAAGGTAAGGAATAGCGATTTGCATTAACTGTACAACAATAGACGCTGATATGTAAGGCATGATTCCTAACGCAAATATAGAAGCATTAGCAAACGCTCCCCCTGTAAATGCATTAAGTAGACCCCCGATACCACCATCATCAAATCGACCAGCAAAATCACTAAGCATTGCGGCATCAATTCCAGGCAATACTACTTGAGCGCCAAATCGATAAACCAACAGCAAACCTAAAGTCAAGGCGATACGATCGCGTAGCTCTTCAATTTTATAGGCATTTTTTAATGTCTCAAAAAACTTCATTCCTCTGGTTGATTATAGGGTTTCTGCTGTTCCTCCTGCGGCTTCAATAGCGGCTTTTGCTGTTCCGGTAAATTTGTGAGCCGTGACGTTTAGCTTAGCTTTTAGCTCCCCGCGCCCTAAAATTTTAACCATTTCATTTTTACCGCAAAGACCTAAGACGACTAAGGTTTCAAAATCTACAGTGTCTTTAATCTTTTTGTCGTCAACAAGGCCTTGAAGCGTATCCAAGTTAATTCCTTGGTACTCTTTACGGTTGATGTTCTTGAACCCAAACTTTGGCACGCGACGTTGCAATGGCATTTGACCTCCTTCAAAACCAAGTTTCTTAGAGTATCCTGAACGAGATTTCGCTCCTTTGTGACCACGGGTTGCCGTACCACCTTTACCAGAACCTTGTCCGCGTCCAACGCGCTTAGCTTCTTTCTTAACTGATCCTTCAGCTGGTTTTAAATTACTTAAATCCATTCCTGTATCTCTTATTTGGTTTCAACTGAAACCAAGTGATTAACTTTACTTACCATACCCATAATTGTTGGGGTATCTTCATGCTCTACAGTCTGACCGATTTTTTTCAAGCCAAGGGCCTTGAGCGTTCTTTTCTGGGTTTCAGGACGTTTAATGTCACTGCGCACCTTTGTGATTCTGATCTTTGCCATAACTGTTTGATTAACCTTTAAATAATTTATCCAAAGTAATGCCACGTTGTTTCGCCACAGTCACTGCACTGCGCAATTGAAGCAAGGCATCAAAAGTTGCCTTTACCACATTGTGCGGATTTGATGACCCTTGAGACTTCGACAAAACGTCGTGTACCCCTACGGCTTCCATCACAGCACGAACAGCTCCACCGGCAATTACTCCAGTACCTGCCGCTGCAGGAAGTAAGTTCACACGAGCACCGCCGTACTTACCTTTTTGTTCGTGAGGCAAAGTCGCTTTATTCAATGGAATACGCACCAAATTTTTCTTAGCATCCTCGATCGCCTTTGCTATAGCACTGGCCACATCTTTGGACTTTCCTAAACCGTGTCCGACAACTCCTTTTTCATCTCCAACAACAACGATTGCAGAGAATCCAAAAGCACGTCCACCTTTGGTCACTTTGGTTACACGCTGCACCCCGACCAAACGATCCTTCAATTCGAGTCCGCCCGGCTTAACTAGTTCTACGTTTTTATAATCTTGATACATATTTTTAGAATTTTAAGCCGCCTTCGCGCGCGCCGTCTGCTAATGATTTAACTCTACCGTGATACAAGTATCCACCGCGATCGAAAGTCACTTCTGTCACTCCAGCCTTCAAGGCTTTTTGAGCAACACTCTGACCGACGAGCTTTGCGGCTTCACTCTTGTTGGTACTTGCCGCATCAATATCCTTATCTCTTGACGAAGCTGCTGCGAGAGTAACTCCAGATAGGTCATCAATGAGTTGAGCATAAATTTCTTTATTGCTACGGAATACGGCCAACCTTGGGCGCTGTGCATTCCCACTTACGGTTTTTCTAATACGAAAGCGAATACGCTCTCTTCTTTCTTCTTTGGATAATGCCATAACTCTATGATTATGCAGACTTACCTGCTTTTCTTCTAATTATTTCACCGACAAACTTGATACCTTTTCCTTTGTATGGCTCAGGCTTACGGAAGCTGCGGATTTTGGCCGCTACTTGACCGACAAGTTGTTTATCGTGAGAGGTTAACTTTACTATCGGGTTTTTCCCTTTATCAGAAACGGTCTCAACAATCACCTCTGGAGCGATATCCAATACGATGTTATGAGAGTATCCTACAGCCAAATCTAATTTGTTGCCTTGGTTGCTCGCACGGTACCCAACACCAACCAATTCTAGTTGCTTGGACCAGCCGGTAGAAACACCTTTAATCATATTGTTGACTAACGAGCGGTAAAGGCCGTGCTTGGCACGGTGATCTTTTGCGTCTGATGGACGTGTTACCCATACTTGACCCTCCTCAACAGCGATAGACACTGCGTCGAATTCTTGAGTTAACTCACCTAATTTCCCTTTGACAGTAATTACCTGACCGTTCACTTCTACAGTGACACCTTCTGGAATCGCAACGGGATTATTTCCTATTCGTGACATTTCTTGGTCTTATTTAGATTAATGAACGTAACACAGTACTTCTCCACCGGTATTTTGGGCTTTGGCTTGTTTTCCTGTCATCACCCCAGCAGAGGTAGAGACAATCGCAATTCCCAAACCATTTAAAACACGTGGCATATCCTTGGCGCCAACGTATTGACGTAAACCAGGAGTACTCACACGCACTAAACGACGGATTACAGGTTCTTTAGTGATTCTGTCGTATTTCAACGCTATTTTAATTGTTCCTTGAGGATTGCTCCCTTCTTCGAACTTATAGCTCAAAATAAAACCTTGATCAAAAAGGATTTTTGTGATCTCCTTTTTAATGTTTGACGCAGGCACCTCGACAACGCGATGACCAGCAAGACTTGCATTTCTAACGCGTGTTAAAAAATCTGCAATTGGATCTGTGTTCATTTTCTATTTGTTATGGATGTGGTTTTCCGATTTGCGAAACCTGCACCCGGTTTATATAATCTTACCAGCTTGCTTTACGCACTCCTGGTATTAATCCTTGATTTGCCATTTCACGGAACATCACACGTGACAATCCGAATGTTCTCATGTAACCCTTTGGGCGACCCGTTAATTTACAACGGTTGTGCATGCGGATTGGAGATGCATTTTTTGGTAATTTTTGCAAAGCCTCATAATCTCCAGCTTCTTTCAAAGCCTTTCTTTTAGCGGCGTATTTTGCTACCGTTTTTGCTCTTTTCACCTCGCGGGCTTTCATCGATTCTTTAGCCATCTTAGTTCTTTTTAAATGGTAATCCCAACTGGGTTAATAATGATTTAGCTTCTTGGTCAGTATGAGCCGAAGTAATAAAAGTTACGTTCATTCCTTCAATTTTCTTGACCTTATCAATATCAATTTCTGGAAAAATGATCTGTTCGGTTATTCCTAAAGAATAATTACCACGACCATCAAACCCTGTTGATTTGATTCCATTGAAATCACGTACACGAGGCAATGCAGAAGTGATCAAACGATCCAAGAATTCATACATACGCTCTCCGCGTAGGGTGACCTTTGTGCCAATTGGCATCCCTTTTCTAAGTTTGAACGTCGCAACGTCCTTCTTAGAAATTGTCGCCACCGCTTTTTGGCCAGTGATTTTAGTCAATTCATCTACTGAATACTCGATGAGCTTCTTATCCGCTACAGCACTTCCTACACCACGAGAAACAACTATTTTCTCGAGTTTAGGAACTTGCATAACGTTGTTGTAACCGAACTCATCGGTCAAGGCAGTTATTACTCTGCTCTTGTATTCTTCTTTAAGTCTTGGCGTATATCCCATAACTATAATACTTGATTCGATTTTTTAGCAAATCGGACTTTTTTATCCCCTTCCATTTTAAATCCAACACGTGTGGCTTCACCCGATTTAGGATCCTTGATCGATAGATTAGATAGGTGAATAGGTGCTTCCATTTCAGTGATTCCACCCTGAGGACTAGCTGCGCTAGGCTTTTGGTGTTTTTTCACAAGATTAACCCCTTCAACGATTGCTTTATTTTTATCCTTAAGTACGCGAAGTACTTTTCCTTCGCTGCCTTTGTGGTCTCCAGCGGTCACCAACACAAGGTCCCCTGATTTTATCTTTAGCTTTTCCATATGGTTTTGCGTTAAAGCACCTCAGGTGCTAATGATACAATTTTCATGAACTGCTTGTCACGAAGCTCACGGGCAACCGGACCAAAAACACGTGTCCCTCTCATTTCCCCTTGAGGATTCAATAGGACACAAGCGTTATCATCAAAACGGATATATGATCCATCGGGACGACGTACCTCCTTTACGGTACGCACTACTACAGCGGTTGAAACGCTTCCCTTTTTGACATTTCCGTTTGGTGTTGCTTCTTTTACAGTAACCACTATCTTATCCCCTATTGAGGCGTAACGTCTTTTGGTACCGCCTAACACTCGGATACAAAGAACTTCTTTGGCTCCGGTATTATCAGCTACTTTTAGTCTTGATTCTTGTTGTATCATGATTACTTAGCTCTTTCGATAATTTCTACTAGTCTCCAACATTTGGTTTTGCTCATAGGACGAGTCTCCATAATACGAACAGTATCCCCTTCGTTGCAGTCATTTTTTTCGTCGTGCGCGACATACTTCTTGGTCTTCAACACGAACTTTCCGTACATCGGGTGCTTTACCTTTTTAACCTCGCTCACAACGATGGACTTTTCCATTTTGTTGCTGGTCACTACCCCGATTCGTTCTTTTCTTAAGTTTCTTTTTTCCATGTTTCAGTGGCGCACAATTATTGTACTTCTCTTTTAGTTAGTTCAGTCGCAATTCTCGCTACAGCTTTTCTAAGCCCTCTGAGTCGAATTGGATTTTCCAACGGAGAGATGGCATGGGCAATACGCAAATCGGTATGCTCTTTTTTGATTTCAGCCAGCTTCTCTTCTAATTCCGCTGTTGATGCTTTTGTTATTTCTGATTGTTTCATAGTGACAATGTCAATAAATTAAGCTTGATAATCTCTGGAAATGACAAACTTCGTTTTTACAGGAAGTTTTTGAGCCGCTAAACGCAAAGCTTCCTTTGCAGTTTCTAGTGGCACTCCAGACACCTCAAACAAGACGCGCCCTGGTTTAACTACGGCTGCCCAATATTCTACAGCTCCTTTACCCTTACCCATACGAACCTCAAGAGGCTTTTTAGTGATCGGTTTATCAGGGAAAATCATGATCCAAATCGAACCTTCACGTTTCATGAAACGTGTTGCCGCGATACGCGCAGCCTCGATTTGACGTGCTGTCAAGAAATTTGAGTCCAGTGATTTAATACCAAAAGTCCCGTACGATAATTGATTGCCTCGGCCCGCATTTCCTTTCATGCGACCCTTCATGGTCTTACGAAACTTTGTTCTTTTTGGTTGTAACATCTTCTTTCGTCTTTAAAAAATTACTTTCTGTTACGTCGGGCTTTGTTCGCACCGCGTCCAGAATTCGCTTTACCACCGGATTTTTTACTGGAAAGACCAACTAATGGCGACAACTCTCTCTTGCCATAAACCTCTCCTTTCATGATCCATACTTTAATCCCTAGACGACCATAAGTCGTATGGGCTTCAGTTAAAGCATAATCAATATCCGCTCTAAATGTCGACAATGGAATACGTCCATCCTTGTAGGCTTCAGAACGCGCCATTTCAGCACCGTTCAATCGCCCAGAAATTTGCACTTTAATCCCTTCTGCATTCATACGCATTGAGGCTGCAATGGCCATTTTAATGGCACGTCGATAAGAAATACGGTTCTCGATTTGGCGAGCAATGCTCGACGCTACCAAGAATGCATCTAATTCCGGACGCTTAATTTCGTGGATGTTAATTTGTACTTCCTTGCCTGTAATTTTCTTAAGTTCCTCTTTCAGCTTGTCTACCTCTTGACCGCCCTTACCAATAATGATACCTGGGCGAGCCGTAGTGATAGTAACGGTTACAAGTTTTAAAGTTCTCTCGATAATTACACGAGACACACTAGCTTTACTCAAACGAGCATGAACGTATTTTCTAATCTTGTCGTCTTCGGCCAATTTATCGCCGTAGTCGTTGCCACCGTACCAGTTGGATTCCCATCCTCTAATGATACCTAAGCGGTTCCCGATTGGATTTGTCTTTTGTCCCATTTACTTTCTAGCTTTGTGTGTTATCGTTAGCTCCTAATACCAAAGTTACATGGTTGGAACGCTTTCTAATTCTGTGTGCACGTCCTTGAGGTGCAGTGCGCAGACGCTTTAGCATACTGCCGCCATCTACACGGATCTCTTTTACAAAAAGATCAGCGTCTTCCAAAGAAGCCTCTTCGTTTTTGGCTTGCCAGTTAGCAATCGCCGAAAGCAATAACTTCTCAAGACGACGTGACGCCTCTTTTTGACTAAATTTTAAAATATTCAAGGCGTGATTCACCTTTTCACCACGAACTAAGTCGGCAACCAAACGCATCTTGCGAGGTGAAGTCGGGCAATTGTTCAGTTTCGCGAAATACTGTGTTTTTTTCGCTTCTTTGATTTCTTCTGCTCTTTCTCGTTTACGAACTCCCATGGCTTATTATTTTTTTCCTTTGTTCTTGTTTCCACCATGGCCACGGAATGATCGTGTCGGCGAAAATTCACCCAATTTATGGCCTACCATGTTTTCTGTAACATAGACAGGAACAAATTGTTTTCCGTTATGTACTGCAATGGTTTGTCCGACAAAATCTGGAGTAATCATAGAGGCTCTTGACCAAGTTTTGATTACCGATTTCTTGCCTGACTCTACATTGTCAGTAACTTTTTTATCTAACTTATAGTGAACGTAAGGTCCTTTTTTTAGTGATCTTGGCATGACTTATTTCTTTCTACGTTCTACAATGTATTTATTACTCGCTTTGGTCTTAGATCGCGTGCGATAACCTTTAGCTGGTATCCCCTTACGAGATCTTGGATGTCCTCCAGAAGAACGTCCTTCACCACCACCCATTGGGTGATCGACTGGGTTCATCACCACAGCACGAGTGCGTGGGCGACGACCTAACCAACGTGAACGTCCGGCTTTACCTGAAACCAATAACTGATGATCACTGTTTGATACAGCGCCAATAGTTGCAGAACAGGTCACTAAGATCATGCGCGTTTCCCCTGAAGGCAATTTAACTGTTGCATATTTTCCTTCACGGGCCATTAACTGTGCAAAAGCACCAGCACTACGTGCCAAAACAGCACCCTGACCTGGATGTAATTCAATACAGGAAATAATTGTCCCTAAAGGAATCTGAGATAAGGTTAGTGTGTTCCCAATTTCTGGGGCCGCACCATCACCCGAAACAACATTTTGACCGACTTGTAAACCATTTTGAGCAACGATATAACGCTTCTCACCATCTTGGTAATTCAGAAGAGCAATAAATGCCGTACGGTTTGGATCGTATTCAATTGTTGCTACGGTTGCAGGAATACCGTGCTTATCGCGTTTGAAATCGATAATTCGATAACGCTTCTTGTGACCACCACCGATATAGCGCATGGTCATTCTTCCTTGACTGTTTCTTCCCCCTGAACGTTTTTTCGGAGCGAGCAAACTCTTCTCCGGCTTATCAGTTGTAATGGCGTCAAATCCATTCACAACTCTAAATCGCTGTCCTGGGGTGATTGGTTTTAATTTTCTTACTGACATTTTTGTCTTTATTAATCTAAATCACTTTAGATATTAGCATAAAAATCTATTGTATCACCTTCCGCCACCTGTACGATTGCTTTTTTAACAGCAGTCGTTTTACCAGTCTGAACCCCCGTCTTCGTATGACGAACACGACGATCTGGGCGGACATTAATTGTGCGAACTGAAGTAACTGAAACACCATATGCAGATTCAACCGCATTTTTGATTTCAATCTTGTTCGCCTTTGGATTCACCACAAAGGTGAAGCAGTTCAAATCCTCCGCATTGCGCGTGGCTTTCTCTGTAATAATAGGTTTAATTAAGATATTCATCTTGTGTCTATTTACTTAAGTTTTCTTCAATACTTTCCAAAGAACCTTCAAACAACACTAGGCTGTTTGCATTCATTATCTTGTAAGTGCTTAATTCTGAGTTATTTATCACCTCAGTGCCTCGCAAATTACGCGACGACAAATATACATTATTATTTGAGTCACCCAAGACGAACAAAGATTTTTTGTTTTCTAAACCAAGTGACTGCAATAAAGCCGTGAACTCTTTTGTTTTAGGCGCCTCCATATTGAAGTCTTCCAAAACTAAGATCGCTTTGTTTTGCGCTTTCATACTTAACGCCGAGCGACGTGCCAAGCGCTTCAAGTTTTTATTGAGTTTAAATCCGTAGTTACGCGGGCGAGGACCAAAGAAACGACCTCCACCTTTGAATAAACCAGACTTGATACTTCCAGCTCTTGCCGTACCCGTTCCTTTTTGTTTTTTCAACTTGCGTGTACTCCCTGTAATCTCGGCCTTTTCTTTCGCCTTGTGGGTTCCCTGGCGCTGATTTGCCAAGTATTGTTTTACATCAAGGTACACCGCGTGGTTGTTAGGCTCAATACCAAATACGTCCTTCGAAAGGTCTACCTTTCTTCCCGTATCTTTTCCGTTTTTATCTAATACTGCTACCTTCATTACTTTGTAATTGTTAGATAAGCGTTTTTGTGTCCAGGCACACAACCCTTAACCACAAGTAAGTTCTTTTCTGGAACTACTTTTAACACGCGTAAGTTTTCAACTTTCACTTTAGAATTACCCATCTGACCGGCCATACGCATTCCTTTGAATACACGGGCTGGATAGGACGCGGCACCAATAGAACCTGGAGCGCGTAATCGGTTATGCTGACCGTGAGTCGCTTGACCTACACCACCAAATCCGTGGCGTTTAACCACCCCTTGGAATCCTTTTCCTTTGGTAATACCAGAGATATCGACGAATTCACCTTCTCTAAAGTGATCTACAGTCAATGTATCTCCTAATTTATACTCCTCTTCAAATCCTTGGAACTCGACGACTTTTCGCTTTGCCACTGTACCTGCTTTTTGGGCATGACCCTCAGCAGCTTTGTTAGCAGTCTTTTTGTCATCGAAACCAAGTTGAAGAGCTTCATACCCGTCAACCTCTTTGGTTCTGACTTGGGTGACAACACAGGGGCCTACCTCAATAACGGTACAAGGAATATTCTTTCCTCTCTCGTCAAAGATGCTGGTCATCCCTATCTTTTTTCCAATTAACCCAGACATAAATGTTATTTTTAGTTATTAATTTTTATTTAAAAAAACAGGACCAAAATAAATTCAGTCCTGAATCTTATTTTGTTTCCGTTTTTCCCTTGCGCGCAGCTCAGGACATGTGCTCACCGAAGCGAGAGATCTTTAGACCTTAATCTCAACTTCTACACCACTGGGCAACTCAAGTTTCATGAGTGCATCAATCGTCTTTGATGAAGAGCTGTAAATGTCCAACAAACGCTTGTAAGAGCTTAATTGGAACTGCTCACGACTCTTTTTATTCACGTGGGGTGAACGCAACACAGTGAATATCTTTTTGTGCGTTGGTAATGGAATTGGCCCAGTAACCACAGCACCAGTACTTTTGACTGTTTTTACGATTTTATCCGCAGATTTGTCTACTAAGTTGTAATCGTAAGACTTTAATTTGATTCTTATTTTTTGACTCATTGCTGTGAAAATTAAGCGTTAGCAGTTCCTCGTGCTTCAGCAATTACCGATTCGGCAATGTTAGAAGGGGTTTCTGCATAATGTGAAAACTCCATTGTCGAGGTCGCACGACCGGATGAAAGGGTACGCAAGGTTGTTACGTATCCAAACATTTCAGATAGAGGCACTTCAGCCTTAATAACTTTGGCCCCTGCACGGTCGCCCATGTCATTGACTTGACCACGTCGACGATTTAAATCTCCAACGATATCCCCCATGTTTTCTTCTGGCGTCAAAACTTCGAGTTTCATGATCGGCTCGAGGATCACAGCACCTGCAGCTTTAGCCGCCGACCTAAATCCAATTTTGGCCGCCAATTCAAAGGACAACTGGTCAGAATCCACAGGGTGGAACGAACCATCCTTCAAGGTCACTTTCATACGGTCGATCTCGAATCCGGCCAAAGGACCATTTTTCATTGCCTCTTTGAATCCTTTTTCAACCGAAGGAATAAATTCTTTAGGGATGTTCCCTCCTTTTACTTCGTTGACAAACTCTAAACCAACTGCTTTTTCATCCTCAGCGGGCGATAAGATAAATACAATATCTGCGAATTTACCACGACCCCCTGTTTGTTTCTTATACACTTCACGGTGATCAGCGCCACGAGTAACGGCTTCTTTGTACTCAACTTGAGGCTTACCTTGGTTTACCTCAACCTTAAACTCGCGTTTAAGACGATCACAGATAATGTCTAAGTGAAGCTCACCCATACCAGAAATAATCGTCTGACCACTGGCTTCATCAGTACGCACCTGGAAGGTTGGGTCCTCTTCAGCCAATTTGGCTAAAGCCATACCTAATTTATCAACATCTGCTTTGGTCTTTGGCTCTACGGCAATACCAATTACAGGGTCAGGGAAGACCATACTCTCAAGTACTATCGGGCTTTTTTCAGCCGAAAGGGTATCCCCGGTTTTAATATCTTTAAATCCTACAGCCGCGCCAATATCACCAGCCTCGATGAAATCGATGGCGTTTTGTTTGTTCGCGTGCATCTGATAGATTCTTGAAATCCGCTCCTTATTTCCTGAACGATTGTTCAAAACATAAGATCCAGCATCTAAACGACCTGAATACGCACGGAAAAATGCCAAACGCCCAACAAATGGGTCTGTGGCAATTTTAAAGGCCAGTGCCGCGAATGGCTCAGTCACATCGGGCTTACGCACTTCCTCTTTCTCTGTGTCAGGGTTCATTCCCACAATACCTTCTTTGTCTACTGGAGAAGGCAAATAGCGACAAACGGCGTCCAATAAAAACTGAACCCCTTTGTTTTTAAAGGCCGAACCACAAATCATTGGAATGATCGACATATCCATTACAGCAGCACGCAATGCAGCATGCACTTCGTCCTCTGTAATAGAATTTTCATCTTCCATGTATTTTTCGAGAAGCTCCTCATCATAAGCGGCAACTTCTTCAATTAATTTTCCTCGGTACTCAGAGGCCTCCGCTTTTAAATCTTCTGGAATGTCAACCACATCAAAAGTAGCGCCCATTGAATCTTCATGCCAAATAATCGCTCGGTTCTTGACCAAATCGACAATTCCTTTGAAATCTGCTTCATCACCAATTGGCAAAACAATTGGCACCGCATTAGACCCAAGCATATCCTTAACTTGCTGACAAACGGCCATAAAGTTAGAACCTTGACGGTCCATTTTGTTTACAAAGCCCATACGAGGCACCTTGTAATTATCTGCTAATCTCCAGTTCGTTTCACTTTGGGGTTCAACACCGTCAACGGCACTAAACAAAAACACCAAACCGTCAAGTACACGTAAAGATCGGTTTACTTCTACGGTAAAATCAACGTGACCAGGAGTATCAATTATATTGAAATGGTATCCTTTGGTCTCTTCAGTCGGTTGACCGTTCTGAGTAGGAAAGTTCCAAGTACAAGTTGTAGCCGCAGAAGTAATTGTAATCCCGCGCTCTTGTTCTTGCTCCATCCAGTCCATAGTGGCTGCACCATCGTGAACCTCACCAATTTTATGACTCACCCCAGTGTAAAAAAGGATACGCTCTGTAGTGGTGGTTTTACCGGCATCAATGTGCGCAGCAATACCAATATTTCTTGTGAATTTTAAATCTCTCTTCGCCATGACCTAGAATCTAAAATGTGAAAATGCTTTATTCGCTTCGGCCATCTTGTGGGTGTCCATACGTTTTTTAAAAGCAGCACCTTCTTCTTTTGCAGCAGCTAAAATCTCAGACGCCAATTTTTGCGCCATAGATTTTTCGTTTCGCTTGCGCGCATAGCTGATCAACCATTTCATGGCTGTAGAAATCTTGCGGTCAGGACGAATTTGCATTGGAATCTGGAATGTCGCACCACCGACACGGCGAGAACGAACCTCAACATGTGGCATCACATTTGATAAGGCATCTTTCCAAATTTCTAAAGCGGACTTTTCTTCGTCTTGATTTTTACTCTCTACGATATCAATAGCATCGTAGAATACTTTGAAAGCGACGGATTTCTTACCATCCCACATCAAGTTATTGACAAACCTGGTTACCAATTGATCATTAAATCTTGGATCTGGCAACAGCGGTCTTTTTTTCGCTTGTCTTTTTCTCATGTCTTCTTCTTAAAGTTTAATTACTTCTTAGGGCGCTTTGCTCCGTACTTTGACCTGCGCTGTAAACGACCTTGGACCCCTGCGGTATCCAATGCCCCACGCACAATGTGGTAACGTACTCCCGGCAAATCTTTAACCCTTCCACCTCTAACCAATACTATCGAGTGCTCCTGTAGATTGTGTCCTTCACCACCGATGTATGCGTTTACTTCCTTACCGTTAGTCAAACGAACACGGGCCACTTTACGCATGGCTGAGTTCGGTTTCTTCGGTGTGGTCGTATATACACGCGTACACACTCCGCGGCGTTGCGGGCACGAATCTAAAGCAGCCGATTTACTCTTCTTGGTTATTTTGGCTCTTCCTTTTCGTACTAATTGTGAAATAGTTGGCATATAAAATCCTTGTTATACTTAGATAAACGATATAATTTCTCCCTATAAAGGGCGGCAAAGGTAGAAATAAAATTGAATTATCCCAATGGCCTAGACAAATTATTTGTCGACCTGCGAATTTACCTCCATTGCCATAAGAATATTGTGCCTCGAGCGTTAAGTTTGTATGATTTTCTGTCAGGATTCGTTGTGTCTATGAAAAACCCTATTCTTGTCACTATTCTTCTTTTTAGTGTTTTGATTCCCTTTAATAGCTCAGGGCAAGAAATCGCTGTAACATTCGCGACCGAATCCCAGAGTCATTCGGAGCTATTAGCGCTTCCCGAGGGTGTTCAAAGCTTTTTAAATCGTCAGGCACTTCTGGCCAAAGTCGATGAAGAAATTAAAAGGCTTCAGCTCAAAGGATATATCAGCACATGGGCCAGTGAACGAGAAATTGCCAACGAACAAGGCCTACCCGTTTTAGAGGTCATATTTAATTTGGGGCAACGATGGAAGAACCTGGTTATCGCTTTTCCAAAATCAGTCGAATCCTACCTACAAAAGAGTCCTTGGCTTAAACTGCTTGAACCCGCTCCTGATTCTCTTCTTCAACCGCATTATGCAGACAGCACCACATTTTTAAAGAAAAACCATTCCCTGAGGAAACTAAAAATTCCCATAGACAAAGTGCCTGAGTTCATGAATCAACTCAGCCAATCATTGGCTCAAGAATACAGTCCTTTTTCTAAAATTAAGTTTGTCAACATAGAAGCACTTGAATTTCCTGATATATCGGTGACACTCGATGTATTATTAATACCCCAACTCACTGTTGACAGCCTCGTTGTAAAAGGCTACCCCAATGTTGATTACGGGCTTTTAAAACATCGCGGCGGGCTAAAATTACCGCTAGCCTTTAGCGAGAAAACAATACAAAAAGCCGAAGAGAACCTCTCGACCTCACCTTACCTCAGTATTCAGCGCCCGAGTGAAGTGCTCTTTGAAGACAAGAGAACTACATTATATATGTACTTACAAAAAAAGGAAACCAATCAACTAGAAGGAATTTTGGGGTTTGGTTCTGATCCCGAAAATCAATCGATACAATTAAATGGATACCTTAACCTTCAACTCTGGAATAATTTTAATAAAAGTGAACAGTTCAATTTGAACTATAAGGCCGATGGAAACCAACAAGAGCGCCTTGAAATTAGTGCCAGTCTTCCTTATATAAGGCAGTCTCCTTTTGGGATTCATACCTCCTTTGAGTTATTTCGTCGGGATTCGACATTTACCACCGCCTCAACACGAGGCCAGATTACCTACAAACCCCTTGGCCCATTGGAAATTGCTTTGGGTTATACGTCAATAAAATCAACCACGGGCCCTGCGTCGGATGGTATTCAAAATGATATAGCTGATTTTCAACAAGGTTTATGGGGTCTTGAAGCCAAGATTGAACAACCAAAAAATTCAATATTGATGCCCACGAATTACCGCTTAACACTCCAATATGCGTATGGTTCAAGTGAGGAAAATAGCTTATCGGGGAGCAGCACGGTTGCGATGAAGAATAGGTTTCCCAGGCAAAGAACGAGCATAGAACTGGAGTACTTATGGGATTTATGGGTCAACCATTATTTTTACATCCATCATAATTCTCGTTGGATTAATGGCGAAAATCTTCGGATCAATGAATTACATCGCTTTGGCGGAACGCAAAGCCTGAGAGGATTCAACGAAAATCTCTTGGAAACCGCGCAATTGCATCTCATCCAGACCGAATATCGTTTGGCTTTTTCCGATGCATTTTATATTCATCACCTCACTGATTTGGCCTTTTACAGAGATCAAATCGATGAACAAATGACAACAAATTATTCTTTAGGACTTGGTATCGCCACAATGACGCGAGCGGGCTTGCTGAAACTTCAAATCGCACAAGGTTTTGGCAAACGATCAGATTTTTCGTCTAATAACACGAAAATTCACTTGGTATTTAACAGCCAATTTTAGCGGTTCCATTGTCTTAAATTTTGACCAACTTTTTGACGAATTTTTAGCTCGTTTTTAAGGCGTTTTTAGAGGGAAATTGGGGCTAAAATTTGTAATTTCTTGTGAAGATACAATCTCGCCAAACCTTAACAATAGCGTAACTTTCTGTTAAAATAATTCGAAATTTTAAGTTTAAAAAGTTGTGTATTTAACTTTTTATTGTGATTTTTGGCGTTGGCTAATTCAAATAAATTACAAAATGAGAACAAAGTTTAGTGGATTTTTAACGCTTTTACTAGCGTTTGTAGTGCAACTCACGTTCGCACAACAAAAAACAGTCTCCGGTACGGTGTTGGATGAGACCAACCTGCCGCTTCCTGGAGTCAATGTTATTGCCAAAGGAACTACAAATGGGGTTCAAACAGATTTCGATGGTAACTATACGATCGAAGTCAATGTTGGAGAAACTCTTGTTTTTAGTTACGTTGGTTACAAAAATGTTGAAATGCCTGTGACGGCAACGTCATCAGACATGTCTTTTTCAATGGAACTTGATGCATCGGTCTTAAACGAGGTGGTTGTTACTGGTTTTGCC
>Ga0206131_10001869_pt1 | contig 26377 bp, 43 predicted proteins | sample Helgoland_Spring_FD_148636 | JGI IMG/M metagenome (GOLD analysis project Ga0206131, IMG submission 148636) | Pelagic subsurface seawater microbial communities from Kabeltonne, Helgoland, North Sea - Helgoland_Spring_Bloom_20160517_1 | ecosystem: Environmental > Aquatic > Marine > Epipelagic ...
GAAGCAAATACTGATAGAACCAAAAATGAAGTTGATACAGGTACACCCATTCTAGTTAGCGCAACTAGGATAAGAGGCGCTGCAGCATGATACCACTGTACTTCTTGCCACGGAATCTTATTAAGTCTACCGTAACTGATATCGCCACCATTTACAGTCCAGCCATACCATAGTGTGGCCAATAGGACAGCGGATGCCGCTATCCATAATGTTTTATAACTAAATCTCTCATTGTTTGATGCCATCCATGTGCCGAGAGTTTGCACTGAATCATTTGCTATTACCGCATAAGCAGCTAGCAGGAAGCCGACAAGGCTCCACACTGTGAGTAGTTCCATATATTTCTCCTTTGTTTGACGGCTTTACCCCGTCGCTCACGTTAAAGATAGGCTCGACATTGCCTATATCCTATTTATAACATATTTACGGTAATAATCAAGCATAAAAGAGTGCGTTAAAACGTAGCAGTTAACTCCATATAAATATAGTTATGATACATGATTTAGAATTTGCACTAACAACATATTGCCAAGCCAAATGTAGGTCATGTGCTAGAACTAACCCAGTTACTGGAGACAAAGCTGACTGGCTAAAATTACAACACATGGATTTTGACATGTACAAACAACTGTTAAAAACCAACACATCAATAGCAGGTACACAAGGCAAAAGAATTATATTTTGTGGTGAGTTTGGTGATCCAATGATGCATCCACTGATTGAAGACTTTATTAATTATACAACTGAAAATGTGGACATTAAACGTCTAATTATCAATACCAATGGTGGACTTCGTGATCCAGAATGGTATAAACGCATAGCTTCCTGTGAAACTGTTAGAATAGAATGGGGTATTGACGGCACTGATCATGATACAAATTGGTTATATCGTGAAGGAGTGGATTGGAATAGAGCAATAGCTAACATGAAGGCATGGTTTAGCAATGGTGGATCTGGACATTGGGCGTTTCTTTTGTTTGATTGGAATTGGCACCAAATACCAACGGCAGTGGCTATGGCAGAAGAAATTGGGTGCAAATTAGATTTTAAAATAAACTGGAGAGAGTGGGGGTTGTTAACTCCTGAAAATAGAACCAGTACAGTCAAGTTATTGAAAGAGTATGGATATGACGTGTAAAATTAATTGTATGAGTCATTCACGTGACCGTCGCATGTGGCAAGTAACACCTGAGGGCAGAGTATGGCCTTGTTGTTTTTGGAGTAATGCATGGGATAAACGTGAGGATCCTGAATCACAGTTTGATTATGAACTGCTAATATCAGATAAAAAGCTAAGAGATATTATCGAGAGTGATCCAAACTGGAATAGTCTGGAAAAACACTCATTTGATGATATTATTTCTCTTGAATATTACAACAAAGATATATACTATCCAGGATGGGAAAGCGATAGCCCACACAAACTATGTGTAGAAGAATGCTCAGTTGTATATGACGAAGATAGAGGTTCTGAACGAAGCAATTGGGATATTTTAATAAGTTCCAATAACGATTAATATGTTTGGATTACTTTATCAGCAATGCCGTGTTTGATAGTTTCTTCTGTATTCAACCAACAATCACTTTCTGGTAGCAAATGTTTGCGTATATACGTTTCAGTTTTACCAGTACATTTCTTATAATGATCCATCATACGATCAGTTGACAATTCAAACTCTTTAACAATTGACATAAGCTCATGTTCCTTGCCTTTTGAGCCCCATGAATATTGATGCGACATTACACTTGTATTCTGTGTGATATAACGATGTCCTTTTTCGCCTGCCATCATTAATAGTACACCGCAACTTGCAATCATACCCATACCATATGTGTATACTGGAATAGAACTTTGTTTAATTACATCAATGAGATGGAAAGCACTATTCACCGCGCCACCAGGTGAGTTAATATATAGATGAATTACTTCTGGGCGTGTATCTTCTGGCATCATATTGTATTCCATAATCATTTTGACTAGTGGCATACAGTTCTCTTGATTGAACTCTTTATCCATGAATAAAATGCCGTTATCATACAATGCTTCACCAGGTTTCTTTGGTGGCATCGGAGGTTGTGGCATAGGCATAGGCGGGGGTGTTGGCGTTACTTTTGGTGTTGGAATAATTCCAGTATCTAAGTCTTTTTCTTTGGTCTTCTTTTTAATCTTGACTGGTTTTTTAGCCATGTTTTATTTTTCCCTTGAATTAAACTGATAAGATAAACGTATCAGGTATTGTTTATATTTATGATTATGGGGTTTCAACAAATGTTGATGGTACAAGTTGTACCCAATCGGTTCCATTGTATCCTTCGAACATTTTTGTGGTTGTGTTAAACCACATCATTCCTTCTGCTGGAGTAGATGGTCGTTGTGCTGCTGTGCCTTTAGGCAAAATATATGAGTCATTAACTTGTAATTCATCTATTGATGCTACTGTTACACCTAATTGTGAATCGTTGTTGCCGGTTCCTACTGTTAGTACCGGATTATGTGCTAGTGTATCGCCAATGTCACCATATAGTGATCCTGTTAGATAAGCATTATGTCCAAAAAAGGTATCTGCTCCAGTAGTGTTAACTATTGTTGCGCCGCCCGATGATGATGGTGCTTTTAGTTTTTCAACTTCAGCATCGTGGATTGTTAATGTATCTTTTACTGGTCCAGTAGTAATAATTGGAACCAGTGAAGTTGGAGATGTTACATTACCATGCACATCACCATAAAGTCTACCTGTTACATTACCATTTAAACTACCTGTTACTTGTCCTGTAACATTACCTGTAACATTTGCTGCAACAATTGAATATGCTGTAAGTGAATTTACATGTAAGTCGCCTTTAATTATAGTTCCGTCTAATGCATTAACATCATTAACAGTTGATGATGTTAAGCTTATAGAATCAAGAAGTAAGAAGCTATTTGTTTCAGCATCTCTAACTAGCCCAGCATAATGTGTTGGGCCAATTTTTCCTAAAAAACCTACATCTGTAGGTTCGAAACCATCTTTATTTGTTACAAATATCGGATCACTAAAACCAACAGTGTTACTGATGATATTAGTGGCTTGAATACCTCTAAAAGCCATATTAACTTCTCCTTACATCTATTTATACTTTTTGTGTAAGTAGTTAATCTACTAACGGGTACTCGTCTGATACCCCTAGGATTTCTTCATTATCAACTAACCAGATACCAGGATCATCACTGGACATTTTTACTTGATTGCTCCAACGTCCATGTGCAACAAGAATATATTGCCCCTCAGATACAAAGTCAACTTTTTCGCCTATACTTTCAATCTGAAACCAACGTGGACGAATGCCACTTACATCAGCATCTCTATCTGCCAATAACAAACCGCTTGCTAGTTTTCTGTGACCGCCTGGTCGCTCAAGCATAGTAGCTAAGATACGTTCACCAAATGCATTAATTTTAGTCATTTTCAATCTCTTCCATGCTTCCATCACTGTATTCTACTTCGTAATACTCTGATCCGTCTTTACGTGTTCTTAATTCACGGCTAAGTTCTGCAGGGCCTTCTTGTTCAATATTTTCTTCTTGAACTACATTTTCTGGCTCTGGGTTACTGAAAGGAACCTGTTCAGCTTCCACTACTGGTGCAGTATATACTGCCGCTGCTTTTTTCTCTGCTGGTACTTTAATTTTATTGCGGCTATCCACAATATCACCTCTAGCATTTAGAGATTTATTGCCCACTGCTCTGGCAGTTTCATTTTGTGCTGCAAAGGCTGCCATATTAAACTGCGCACCTCTTGCTGTTTTAACTGTTTTCATTTCAAAAACTCCTTTATGTCTAGTTCATATTTAATGCTGTCTACTTTATGTATACCAATCAAATATAATATATAGCTTGCTACACTTGATCCACGCCCAACTCCCAATACAATATCGTTTTCATTGCATACATCAGTCAAGTAAATCAAGAATTGTAATACTGACATCATGCCACGTTTTTCATACTCTTTTAGTTCAAGCAATACTCGATCAATATAAACTTGATCGCTTATTTTGCTCATGCAATAGTCATGTATGTTAATATCTTTGTATTCATCTGGCATGTGCCAGTTATTTACGCATTGCTCATGATAGTCATCAGCATTGTTTTCTGGTATAGTTTCAATAAAGCTATCAATATCAAACTTACTACACCAATCGTTGTATATATTTATCGGATCAATTTCAGTGAATACGGCTGGACCAATATCTTCATCACGAAGCCAGGTTTGCACTAATGCTTCTTCACTCAATATCATCTGGTTGTTCTGGTTCGTCTTCACCAATCAACAAACTCCTTCTTTTAGATTTATCATCTTTAACATTTTTCTTTACACTATCATTAACAAACTCTTGTACCTTAATACTTTTGTGAGCTCTAATTTGTACTAGAAAAGCATCAATTTGATCGATAATTTGTTGACTCATGCCTGCATTGTGTGCGGATAATATACGTTTGAGAACAGATTTCTCAAACTCAATGGTTTCTTCCATTGTTAAACTATCAAGTGGTTTATCGTTAAATTGAAGTGACATTATGCTACAAACTGTTCTAGTTCTGGTGCTTTCCAACCTTCTGGCTTTAGTACTTTGCCATCTTCACGCTTGCGTACTTTGCCCGTCTCTGCATCAATCTTTGCAAAGTTAGTGTTCATTACTTCACGCCATGCCGCTTCGCCATCCCATCCAGCGGCACGAATAGCACCCACTGTTACGACTAAGATGTCTACTAGTGCATCTAGCTGTTCTACCTTATCATCTTCTAAAACTGCATCTTGTAGCTCGTCAAATTCTTCTGCAATTAGACCAAGATACATTTTATAGTTTGCGTCACTTGCTGGTTGGTCACATGCTGTGCCAAATTTGTTTACGTCTTCAAATACGTTTGTCATTTACTTTCCTTTTTATAATCATAATATTCGCTTCCCTGTCTAAAGGAATCATAATGTGGATATTGTTCAATTCTAGGCATTATAAAATCTTGCTTTTTAAAAATTAAATCAACTTGATGCAAATTTCCATATGCATAATCTATGTTTACAACATCCCATAAGTTAAATCCTATATCTTGTATAATATCTATAAGTTTACTCATGTATGGTAGTTGTGCTTCCACTACTACTAAATCAAACTGACGGCAAGTTTCAATTCCGCCCTGTAGTATATCTAACTCATAACCATCAACATCAATTTTAATTAAACTGTTTCCGCCATGTGACTTGGGGTCTATAACTAGACTATCCAGTGTTGTTATGTTGCTGTAATACTCGTAGTTTTTACCTTCATTTATTAAAGATAATTCTACATTTTCGTTTATTTCATTTCCTAGTGCTACATTCACGAGTTCATAGCTGTAGTTTTTATAGTTTTCATGTATCAGATCATTATGATTTGCATCTGGTTCGACCAATACATAATGTGCATCTGGAAGGTTACGTTGTAACCAAGGGGTGCCACTGTGTACTCCGATGTCCAGAACATATTTTACGTTATAACCGCCTTGCTTGAGAAATTGCAAGCTATCTTTTATTCTGGGTAGACGATGTCTAATCATTACTAACCTTTTGTGTTACTTGATTCATAGTAACACATAAAATTAGGTATGTCTAGTATTTTATTCAGGTAGTTTAAAATCGTTATCCATATTAGCCGCTACTTTGTCCATGTCAAAGTTAACACTTTCGCCGCAACCACATCCAGCTTGCGCCTGTGGATTGACAATTTCAAGTGTTGTGCCGAATAATGTTTTACTCAACTGTAACTCTGTACCAAATAGATACATAATGCTCATGCCGTCTAGTACAAGTGTAGATCCGTTAGATAATGGAATAATTTCATCGCTCATATCGTCGATATCATCTTCAGCAACAAGCTGCCAGTCATATTTAAATCCTGCACAACCGCCTCCGGCAATACCTAGGCGTGGGAATTTTCCTTCGTTTGCATCTTGAATACCTTTTAAATGGTCTTCCGCTTCTGGTGTAATTTTAATCATTACGATCTCCTTATTATACACACATATTTATTTTACTTGAGGAGACAATAAGCACTGTATATATTGCCAAATTCTTCTTCAATGCTACGCTGATTAAGATATTTTAAGTTTACAACAGTCGCACCACCTACAACCTTAGCACCAGTCTGCTCGATTAGTTTTTTTGTTGCTAACATACTACCGCCTGTTGCTACTAGATCATCTGCAATTAATACACGACTAGTATGCCCCAAAATACCTTCTTGTAACGTTAGGGTATCAGTTCCATATTCAAGATCATATGTCTCTTCCAATAATTTTCCTGGATATTTTGCACCTTTTTTACGTACCATAACAAATGGTTTTAGCATTTCCATACCAAGAGCTGCGCCTAATACAAATCCTCTACTTTCAATACCTACAATATGTGTAACATGCCCAAACACAGAGCCATACTCCATATCATTTGCCATCTCACAAACTACACTGCCCCAAACTTCACTGGCAAATAAACTATTCATATCATAAAAGTTTACGCCCGGGACCGGATAGTCTGGTACTGTTCTAATATAGTCTTTAACGTCTAGCTTCATCGTCTGTTACCTCCATGTGTATTCCTTTAACCCAATGATACCATTCACGCCACTTAGCTTTGGCACTCATGTGAGTTGGATTCATTGCCCAATCTTGAACATCTTCTTTACTACGCCATGTGCTAATAGTAATTTCAGTTTCACCTATTTCTTCACTTGTTAGACTAATAAATCCAGGGTGTTGTTCTCCAAGGTCTCTAACTCGTGTAACATAGTCTCGATATTCATCGTTAAACTCTTTAATATGAGCTATAAAGATTACTTTGATTGGCATTTAGTGACCTTCCAAGTGTTCCCAAGCCTCGTAACCAAACCACAAACCAAACACTAGGAATGCATAACGTGTTACCATAAACAATGTTGCTGGTTTTACGTTTGCCTTGATAACTGGGAAGCTACCAAACACTAATGCACCTGCTAGTGCGGCACTTAGCCAACTTATTGGATTATTGTTTGCTGCTTGGAACATGAATACAAAGATTTCCATGCTTTCTCTTGCATAGATAAACCAAATTGTAAATAGTCCTGCAATAACACCTGTTTGCTTTGCAGCAATTGCATCTACGTGGCTCTTGATATGCTCTGCCATTCCTTTACTTGTAAAGAACAACCAAAACATCAATGCACTTAGCAATGCGTACATTACTACTTCATATGGTTCTAGTAGTTCTCCTGCGTAGTAGCCTACTGCAATACCTGATAATACACCAACAATAGCTGAGCCATAAACTCGCCATGATGCTGTAATAGCTGTCATTACCATCAATGTTAAAAACATCATCTCCAAGGCTTCACGCCCTACATATACAAAACTTGTAATCATTTATTAATTTCCTTCTCCGGGGTTTTCACTAAGCATATCTATTTTACTTCCACCATCATACCCCTTTGCAGGATTAAAATTATCTGCATCTGGCAATGGATCTCGTTGTTCTGAGATTACTGGCCAAATTTCGCTATACTTTTGGTTAAATTCTACCCAACTTTTTCCTTCATCAGTGTTATCGGGTAAAATAGCATCTGCTGGGCATTCTGGTTCGCAAACGCCACAGTCAATACATTCGTCTGGATGAATAACTAATGTATTCTCTCCTTCGTAAAAGCAATCAACTGGACATACTGCTACACAATCTGTATATTTGCATTTAATGCAAGCATCTGTTACTACAAATGTCATGTGTCTCTCCTTGTTTTTGGTTTTATTAAATTAATGACACGATCTTTTACAAAAGTGTGTACTGGTTCTTTATAATGTCCACATTCGCATTGTGGTAATTCTTCTAGCTTACTGTTGTCCCCACCTTCTTCGTGGAGATATGCATCCACCATACCATTTCTACTATGGGGAATTTCATATTGGGTTAAGTAAGGATATTTAGTATCTATAACATTGTATAATTCTTGTTTGATATGCTTTATAATTGGTCCACGAATCTTTAAATCCCAACAAAACCAATTAAACGGTATACCTCTGCCAATAACTGTTTCCTGTATACCTAAAACAGAAATACTTGATTCCATATAATGATTAAGTGTATGAAACTTCAACAATGTATGCAGCTTAGAATACTCTGCAATAGCATCACTTGCAGGTTGTCCAGCTATGTTTACTATGTCTCCTGCCTGTGTTTTTAAAATTGTTTCTAGGGATTTTCCTTGTTTTGTAACTGGAAAACGTGCTATTGTACTATCTCCAATATAGTTAACTGTAGGGTTATACCCGCCTTTAAATGAAATGTTGTCAGTAATTGATGTTGCTAATTTTGATCCTGCCAATGCTCCAAAATTAGCGGCTGGCATAAGGGCAGGGCGTACTTGGTGTCCAACTTGGTGTCCAAACTTTATAGGAACATCATGACTAAATGATAATGTTAGTTCGTTAAATCTAATTTCAGATATTACATGAATGCAATTGGCACTTCTTGGCAAACGAAAGAATTCAGTTATCATCATTTGCATTGTAAGGTTGTCAATTCCTGGCTTACTAAAATTAACAACTGGGTATCCAGATTCTGCTTGTAATTTTTCTGTCCAACTATGTCCATCAGGTAAACGTTTGTGTACTGTACCTTTACTATCAGTCCATTTGCAAGAACCATAGCTGTGACTACTTCCAAAAACTGCTATAAATGGTTCTTGTGGTAACAAGTCATTATAGTAAGCATGCTCTTGATCGTGTGTAGCCTCTCGCCAGTCATTAGAGTAGAAATCCAATTAATCAAACCCTAACATCATTTTTGCATCATCGCTCATCATATCAGGACTAAACTGTGGACTGAATGTTACATCAACATCACAAGTCTTAACTACATTGGTTACAGCTTCATGTACATCAGCAATAATTTCATCTGCCGCTGGACAGAAAGCACTGGTTAACGTCATTAAAATGTCGCAATGATCTTCTTTAATTGTAATATCATATATTAACCCCAAGTTGTAGACATCTACACTAATCTCTGGGTCGTATACTTCTTTTAATTGTTCTATGATTTGTTCTCGAGTATCCATTTTATCCAATACCTTCTAATACGGCATCTGCAATGAATTGGTGTACCTTTTCATTATAGTGGCCGCATTCGCATTTATATTTAGTAACATCTGTGCTATTAATACTAGCCTTAAATTTACGCATTGCACTTTCTTCCAATCCAGGAATTTCAACATCAAAAATATTTGATGTCTGTATAAACGCTCTCTTAACAACACGATAGTCAACATCTTTATTACTGATTAAACTGTGGTCATCCCAACAGAACCAGTTAAATTTTACATTACGTAACTTACACAAACTGGCCATTGTTTTAATTTGTTGATAATCTTCAATTACTAATTTCATTGTTACAATAGTATGTTTATCAAACTGTTCAATTTGTTCTACAATTTTTGCAAATACATCTTCATCGATATCGTAACGATCACTTGGATTTAGCTTTGTTACATAGTTTTTAAGAAAATCAAAACCCATTTTGAGTAAACTATTAGGAAGTCTTAGCATTAGTTTATCGTCAACTGTATTACGCTTAAACATAACTTCAGATTCTGATTGATTCCAATCATATCCACTTGTAAGTTGTTGCTCAAATGCATTACGCCGTAAGTCAGTAAAGTCATTGAGTAGATCTCTACTAATTCTAAATGCAGGCTGAGCTAGTCTAGTTTCACATATAACTTGTATACAATTACTACTACGCTCAAGCAACAAAAAATCAGTCATTTGTTGTACTATATTTGGATTATCATTTCCAGATACACTAAAGTTAATAACTGGTACACCTAGAATAGTGCCAACCTGTGTTGTCCAAAAGTCTTGTTTGTCTAATGAAATACTATCCCCACGAACACAGTTACCGCTGGTATGGCTTGTACCAAACACTGCAATAAAGTCTTCTTCAGGTAATAGTTTATTTAATTCAGTAAGAGTATCAGCATACTTTGTGTGTATTCTCCTGAGCTTCATTAATGCCATAATTAGTTACTAATCTTCTGTACACTGTAAGGAGTGTAAACTGCGCTGTTTGATCCATGCTCTGCACACTCTGCACTTTCACACCAGCAACGTCCATTTGACATTTCACGTACTAAGTTATCTGCAAAGCGCCATGCATGTTCTGCAAACTTCTCTGCACCAACACCATCAAACAATCTCATTTCAATAATGTCTTTCTTCTGTAGCTCTAGGAAAACATCCATATGAGGATCATCTCTATCAATAGCAGTCTTGTGATCAAAGTGATCTTCTAGCCATGCTTTTAATGGCTTTAATCCACCAAAGTCTACTGCCCAGTTTTTATTATCTAGGTCATTACATCCAAACGTAAATTTAAATGATAAACTGTAACCATGCAGTAAGTGACAATGTGAATGATCTGCATTAGGTTGACGGAACACCGCTGATAGTCCGATGTTATGTCCGTATGTTTTTGTGCTGTAATAGGGCATATTTTCTCCTGTTGTTAATTATAAGTATAACAAATATGTGGTATATGTCAAGTAAAGTTATTACTGAATTGCTACATTTTTACTTACATATGTAAACATCTCTGGACAAAGTTTGGCGTTGATAACTAACCAAAGACTATCTTTTGTGCCTGCATTAAATAATGTGTGTTCTAATGTAGTATTTACTGCATATAAATTTCCATTGTCCCAATTTAGAGTACGATCCTCTATCATAAAACGGAACCAAGGTGATGCAGAATTACTTAGAGGCATAATTAGTCTGAATGCTTCCTGATGTAGCTTTCTACTATCACGATGAGGCGGGAAATATCCGCCAGGTGGTATTCTTAATATATGTGTACGATTGATATATGGTAATATAGGTGTTAATAAATTTTGTAAATCTTGGCACTTGTGAAATACTGGAGTTGGTACAGTAAAGTCACTTTCTTGCCAGTTTGCATCGTGAATACGATTCCATTCTTTTAAACTGCTGATGGCAGGACCAGCTTTATTTACTCCATCTTCATTTAGGATACACAGACCCTGTCGTGGAATGTATGGTTTAAATTCGTTATACTGATACCAGTCGTCGTCAAACTGTTTAAGATCTTCCAGTAAGCGACTAACTTTTACACTACCATTAAGTAGAATCTGGTTACCAAATTGAAATATATGGTATGGTGTTATTTCCATTTTATTGCTCCTACTAGTACTTAGTCGTTTAATTCCAACCAAAGTTCAACTGCTGATTGTCTCCAGTTATGTTTATGCTGGGTAAAAAATTTACCCTCAGTATATCGTAAGAATTCCCACTGATATTTGAACTCTCTGTCAGGTTTCCATTCACCATCTCGTTCTGTGGTACCATTTGCTGAGTATGTAGTGAAGTCAATATCTTCTCCAACGTATCCAAATGAAAGGTGTGATATTATATCTTCAACTGGCAAATCAGTCAAGTCAACGGAACCATCTGGTATAATAAATCCTGGCTCATTAAAATAAGTGTACACCCCAGGTACAGGCTGTCCAACTCTAGCTAGCGCCGCATACCTCCCACTTCCAGGATGAGCTCTCCATGGATTACTGCGCCAGGGCTCATGTACTAGCTGTGGTACAAATTTAATATTAGTAGTTGATAGATGATATATTTTGCTTGCATCTTCCAATATGTCACGATAAGGCATAGAGTTGTCTGTTGCTTCACAAGTCTCAAAATATTCTACATCACTTAATGGTATTTTTGAAAATTTCTTGTATAGATCCAGAATATATTCAGTTCGATCTCCACACAGTGATCTTATTTCTGGTATTATTAATAGTTTGCCGCCTTGGCTGGAGTGTTTTTCTCTCCAGTCTTCAAATACATCATAATTTATCATCTAATATCCTTGATGCCATATTAATATGCCAAACTGTACCAGGGTGCATACCATCACGTGCCTGAAAGTCATTGTCTTCAAAAAAGTATTGTTGGAGATTGATATCATTAAGTTGGCAATAATTTGTTAGGAATAATGAGTTTTTAATATAATTATATTCGTCATTTTTATCGTTCTGTAAATTAATATAACTAAGATTTATTTCATCATCGGTATCTCTTTCATAACGAAACTTAGTTAGTTCTCCTGAATCTGTCACATGCTCACGGCGATGTGGTATTGTCCACAACACTACAATATTTTTGGGTTTAAATTCTTCACAGTAGGTGTACGCCATACGAGCAATTGCATCATTACTAATACCAGATATTCCCAAGTTAGCGTACTCAATAATTTCTGCATATGGAACATTCACACCGTATCCCATTGCATGACTACATCCAAAGCTGGCATCTACGCCTGGCCCTGGACAAATAGTTCCACGATATCTATATTTGTTAAAGTAATATTTTACTTGGTCTGTTTCACCGCCAAGTTTCTTTTCAGCTTCATCCAGCCAATTACGTTCACCAGGTTCTTCGTGACCAAAGTGAAACTGGCTAAACCAGTCTCCTTTGATATCACGTAGTTCTTTCATTAATTCCACCTATAAAAAATATGAGTACCAATTTGGCCTACACGGGTAATACTCCAACCACGCTTACTGCGGCTCCAATTTGGATTAACATAAGTTGTATGGTAATGTGTTGAGCCCTCTGTAATGCCACGATATGTATCCATAATAATTACATCCCAAGCAATACTGCGAGCTTTGTAAAAAGCATCCATCTCATGTGGTGTATCAGCTTTGCCATCGCAATACCAACTAAACTGACACTGGTGCCGTTTCATACGACCATCAGCATGTTTATTTCCTTGATATACAACCTCACATACTGTATTTGGATATCGACTATCTTGTACACGATTTAAAACAACATCAGCAACCGCATATTGGTCTGCATTGTTACTACTACGTGCTTCATAATAGATATTTAGCGCCATACATTCAATTTCTGGAAACTGCAAAGGGTCATAGCTAACTTCTTCGTTAAGGTTTTCCACGCCTTGTTTGTAGAAAAGCGCATCTGTATCTGCGTCTGCCATTGCGGCGTTGGAAAACGTAATGGCAGCTACAATTGCAAATATCTTTTTCATTATTTTATTCCTGCTCTTTTATATATTATAATGATGCGTTAAGATATACAGTCTCGCCACGGCGATACCATTTTTGTGTTTTAAATTGCACAGTTTGATCACCAACACGCACTGTGACAACGTTAGAGCCACGTACATTACGCTTAGTATCTACATACTCTGTAGTACACTGTCGCTGATTACGGTAACCAACAATAACTTCTCGTGTTGAGCCTTGTCCTGCTTTATCAGCACCAATAACTCCACCCAAAATAGCACCTGCGGCTGCACCTTTGTCATTACCGCCAATAACTTTTCCAAGTACTCCACCGATAATCATACCACCAAGGGCACCTTCACCTGCTGAACCGCCGCCAGTTCTGCGTTGTTCGTAAATAGGAACCTCAACAGTTTTACATTTTTCAATTGGCTTAACATACCATTCAGCATGATGAGTTTCTTCAGTTTTAACAACAGTACCACGAAGTTCTGCCGCTGATAGAGCAGTCGATGCTAGTGCAAAAGCTGCTGTTAGTGTCATTAACTTATTCATTGTATCTTCCTTTGTTTAACTTACTCTAATAATATATAGTAAGACGTATTGGTTGTCAAGCACAAAAGGCTTGGATTAAAATAATTAAGATCCTGTTACTAGGTCTAAAGAACCATCTTCTAAAATCTCAAAGTTTTCGATGTAGCTGTGATGTGTTCCACTTTGCTTGATGCAGCTGTTAGCAGCAATCCAAAGATTTTTAACAGTGCCGTCTACTGCCCAAGAACTAACTTGCGCACTTGCACGTTTTCCACCATCTGCTAAATCAGCTTGAATATCTTCAAGTGTTGCTTCTGGTAGTATAAATTCATAAACAACTTTACGCATCTTTTTACTGAATAATGCATGGTCTGCTGACAACGCTTCGCCATCATATATGTCCCAAACAGTATCAAGTTTAAGCTCAGCACGCATATCATCAAAATGTTCCATTAAAAGAATATCTTTGTCTACATCTTGAAATTGTGTTTCAACGTTTGCCATTTTACGTTCCTTTGTTTGTTTAACTTATACATACTTTCTAGCAGTTCTAGATCATGAAGTCAACAAAAAACAGAACAAAGGTTTGCTTTGTTTTCAATAGGTTATAAAATAATTTCAATAAAGTTGAGTAATAAGCTTTTGTGTTTCTTGCCAAGTGTATACTTGATGTACTCTACCGCTTTCTTCTTTAATGATACGGGCAGCCAATGCAAAGTCATTGCCACCTGGCATTGTTTTGTCACCAAAAAAGATATAATCATCGTATTCATCAAGGCTATTTAAAACTTGTGCTTTATCAGCACCAATGACACTGATATCTAAACCAGTTTCTCCACCAATGTTTGCTTCGATATTATACTTGTCACCAAATTTTTCATTAAATGCAAGAGCAATAGCATTGCGTTCTCCATTTAAGCTATCATAAGCAATGTACGCCTCACGTTGTTCAACAGTGGCGCCACGACCCAATACACTAAAATTAACCATACCTGGGCGGTCTTCAATATGAGTGCCTGTGCGAATAGAAAATGGACTACCTGTAACGCGATCCATTAGCCACTCTCTAGGCTCTAATGGTAGATGCCATGTATTAGTGTGAATGTTATTATCTTTTTCCCAGATGTCATTGCCACTACATTGATATACACGCTTACAGGTATTATAAATTACTTCGCCAATTTGTTCGACTGTTTTGGATTTATCACTACCTGTAACAAGAAATACATCGTTGTTTTGTGCAAATTTTTTAAACTGGACGCTAAATCGTTTATCGATTGCCGCCCTGCTTACTGTTAGTGTGCCATCAACATCGAATAAAAACGCTCTCATAACTCAGCCTGAGCCTCAAATTCTGATACAAGGTCTTTTTTGGTAAGTAACATTTTTTCTAAACTGTGTATTGCTGCCCATTTTTCATCACTAGCACCTTCGTTAAATGCAATAAGTGCATTTTCTAAAATTTTAATATCTTCAAGTTCATCAATCATATTATTCTCCTTTATGATTGTTATATTAACATTATTAGACCAACTAGTCAAGTATTAATCACACCAACCTTCGCGAGTACCGCCATTGTATGGTTTAGCATAACCTGTTTCAATCAAATGCTCTTGTAGCTTTGGTGCTGTTACCAATAAACGTCCATATTTTCCACGATTACCAGTCGCCCATACTTTGCCAACCTGTCCCATATATGCAGTAGTAACACGTCTAGCAACCTTTGCTTTGTCTTTTTCTTCTATACATTTACCGCGGATTTCTGGTGTATCAAATCCTTCAAAACGGAATGTTTGCTCTGCCACAATAGTTGGTGCATCATGTAAGGTAACCTTACATGTGTCTCCATCATAACAAAATAAAAATGTTGCAGTATATATTACTGAACCTACAATAATCTCAATCATTAATTTCTCCTATAAAGCCTTGTTCAACTTTTTTAATATGTTTACATTTTCTAAATGATGGACAATCACATGTAAACCCTTTATCGAGTATTTTAATGGTATACTCGTTACCTTTACTTCCAACGGCAGTCCATTCTGTATCAACTGCCCAATGTCCTTTAGTTATAATTTCGTCACTTGCGAAAATTCGAGGACCATATTTGCTCATTGGAATTTATTCTTATTTTGATACATTTGTTTCAAGAACCATTTGTGCTTTTTAATCCAGTATTCCATAGAATATTCTACAGGTTTACCTTCCCAATCAATTACTTCAGACTGATGTTCGTGCCAAAGATTCTGCAACCATGCTCTAAATGCGCTATTCTTCATTGTAGCCTTTTCCTTTATGCTTGGGTTTGCGTTTATATTTATTCTTCAATGCGATGGCTTTTGGACGGAAGGGACCATTAGGATCCCTTACTTCTTTAGCCCCAAAGTTTCTTGGCTTTGGCATTTGAGGGCGTTTTAAATTCTTACCCATTTAATCATGCCCCTAAATTAAAGCCCTACAAAGGCATTATATACATATGGCTTATTCCATTTACCAACATTAATGCCAGTATAGTGACTGCGGTGGAAGTAATCAGTCATTGCATCATCATCATTAAAGTAATCTGGGCCTTTCATAGCATCTACTAGTTCTACTAGGAATTCAGCACCATCACCGTATGTTTCTGGGTAGTATTCATTAACTTGAATATAACCATCGCTTTCTACAAACGGCATACCACGTCGGCTAGCAATTTCCTTATTCTTTTTATTCTGTTCACCTATAAAGTCAATAGCACCTTCTTTGATGTTTACGCAAAGTGTTGAATGATTGTTAACACTAATTGATGCCTTAACACGGTGCTTTTTTAGTACTGCCTTAATAGCTGGTGTAAGTGCTTTTTTCATTTCTTGTGATACATATGCCATTTTGTAGTGTCCTCTTTGTTAACTTATACCACTAATATAGCACCAAGACGTCTTGATGTCAAGAAGAAAGCGAAGGATTTTATCCTTCGCTTTCAATAGGTTATAAAATAATTTTATACGTTCTGATTACTTGGTGTAATATTATCACCATATTCTATTGTTTTGATGTTGTGGCAGTTACTACAAAGTGTCATTAAATTATCTGGTTCATTGTTTTCATGGTTACCATCAATATGATCAACTGTCAATGCCGCACGTAATAGACTGTTATATTTTTTAGGATCACTGTCTTTGTACTTGCTTACTCGAGGCAACAATGCAGGATCCCATCCACAATCACTACATGTTGATTGGCGTAGCTGACTGTATGCTTTAGAGGGAGTAGCCAATCCACCAAATGCGGCAAAATTACGCTGACATGGATCACAGTATTCTTTCTCACCAGGACCTTTCCACAATGTCAAATGACTATCACATCCAGGTGTTTTACATTTGCCACGCATAGCGGCCTTCATTTCATTTGTACTTTTGCGTACACGATCTGTTGCTTCACGAATAGCCATTATGACAAGTCCTCCGCTGTAAAGTTATAACTATCTTCAAACACTGGTAGTTGTTGTGAGAAGCCTGCTTGCTTAAGAGCAGCTGTAATCCACACAGGACCAACAAACGTTTGGTTACAACGATATGTTTTTCCTGGAAGCATACGCCCGGCTTGTTTTTCAATCTCAACATGGTTTTGATATGCGTCTTGTACTTTACGATGCTTTACACTACCAACTGCCCATGTGTTTTGGGTTAGTTTAGACATAATGCTTGCTACTTCGTTTAGATATGTGTCTGTAACTACAATACCGTCATTCATACACTGGCGTACAAAATGGCTCAAGTTATCTATCTCCAGTGCAACAAACGGCTTGTCTGAGTTTGTAACACTGTGGTAGTACATAACACGTTCAAATATTTCTACTGGAAAATTACGATTCATAACCTCTGTCATACGTGACCAGGCGCCTGCACGTTTGTCATCTCCAAACTTTTCGCTTGTAGCATAACAACCATACTTTTCAAAATACTCTTGCAATTTAACACAACGCTGATTCCAAAACTCAGTAAGTCCATCATGACGGAAGCCTGCAACATATTGCTTGAACAAATCAATAGCTTCCAACTTTTTGCTAGTACGCCCACTGTTGAACTCTACAAAGCGGCGGCGGATTGCGGCACGGTCATCTCCAGGATACTGATCTACTGGCACTGTTACTAGTTCAGGCATTACACCAAAACCATATACACCAATAATGTATAATGCTAGTCCAGTGTGTTGCCCGTCCCATGCAACATGACGTGATACGTTACCATCTTTACGTTTAGTGTCTAAATATGTACGGATACGATTAACAAAGTCTGGATTAAATTCTGAAATAATATCAATTAAGTTCTCACGATCAGGCCATCTTTGCATAGTATCATTGATGTCAATATTGGTAACAGGAACATACTGAATCTCTCCCATGCCAACAATATCTTTAATCATGTCATCATATGTTTCATAACCCATTGCAGCAACCATGCCTTCGGCTAGGCTACGGAAAAGCATTTCTAGATCGCTATCTTTAGCATAAAGCTCTTGCAATCGTTGATCAACTGTTACAAACAAATCCTCATCTGAATGATAGGTTGCATTAATTTGATCCGCATATGTACTATTTTGTAATGTAAACGACATCATTTTATAAATTCCCTCATTATTTTGCTAATGTTACAACCAACATACAGTAAGGTGTCTTGGTTGTCAACCTTTTTATTAAGATAATGCCATTTCAAAACGTGCTTCTGCGTCAGCTTCTTCACGCATTTCAGCAATTACAACATCTACGATTTCATTAAAGTCATTGTAAAATGCTTCAGTGTTTGCATACATATCAAAACAATCAGCATACGCATCTGCATCAACAAAACTCCAGTTAATGCTACCATCAGCATTCCAGTTTTCTGAATTGAAAGTTGCAGTGTTGATTGATTCTTGTAATGTTGCGTAGTTTGACATATTGTAATCTTTCTGTTTGTTTAACTTATACCACTAATATAGCACCAAGACGTCTTGATGTCAAGACAAAACACAAGAAAGGTTTCCTGTGTTTTCAATAGGTTATAAAATAATTTATGATTGGGTTTTATATCTGTCTAATACTTGTCTATCCATTATAAACTTTACCCAGTTTTCTGCAGCACTTTCTACATACGATACATCTTTGTGTGGATATATAATTCGTCCGCTTGGATATCCCTTTTCTTCAAAAGCTATACTAAAGAACTTATTTGGCTCTTGCACAATAATAGCTCTATCATAATTTTTTCGTGTGGTGATTTTTGTTTCGCGATCATTATTAAATATAGTGGCTTCTCGTTTACCACAATCACTTGTGTATATACTTACTACTTCATGATTTTTAGATTGTGGGGTTGATTTTATCATTGTATCATCGTATTCATTAGTTTGCGTGTATTAAATGCTAGTTCAGACAAATCACCATTATTGTCAATAGTAAAATCTGCCATCCATTGTTCCAAGCTCATACTGTCCTTTGATTCACTGGGCAAGTGATCACTTCTGTCTACCCAAATTACATAATCAAATACGCCTGTATTTTGCATTGCAAAAAATTCACGCTTGTTGCGTAGCCCACAATAGATATTATAGGCTGCAAACATCTCTCTGCCTAGAGTCGCTGCATCAGGAACATTATAATCGCAGATAGCATTATACCATTCTGCTCTGTGATTATGCCTGTCAGCATAACACTCTTCTTCATTAGCATATCCATATTTGTCTTTCAACTGATCGTAGATAAACAACTTGGAGCAAAACTGACTGCTACTCTCAAATGTATATCCGTAATGATCTCTTAATATTTCACAGACAGTATCTTTGCCATGACGTCCATGGCCAATAACTAATAGTTTTTTCTTCAAGTTAGTTCTCCTTGAACAGATGTATGAGTCCTACTACTGCGGATCGCACTGTTCCTTTGATAATACCAATGATTACCCAAAATACTAATACTCCAAATATAACATCTAATATCATATTATCATAATAGCACCTTACGCTATGGTTGTCAACAAATTAATTAATTAAGTTTATGTAGTATATAAAAAATGCGATAACTATCAGCATGAGTATGGTGTTTTTATACGTCATTTTATTTCTTCTTTAGCAGAGCTATTTGACTTAATGGTGAATTAGTAAGCCTCCACCAAAGTGCTTCGTCTTTATTTAGTTCCAATATGCCCATATCATGTACGGTACCGTCTTTTGTAGTTGCTGTCCATTTGTATAAGCGCCTGCGAGTTATAAGTCTACGCAATCTAGATTGCATACGATTATATCTTGAAACTTTCAAACCCTTCTCCCCATCCAAATACCTGAATAACTGTCCATTCAGGTTGTATTGTTTGACTACTATTGCCACCACTTGCTAATTCCAGTAATTGATGTATCCTGGCATGTGCGCTTTCACCAGTTGGATAAAAAGGAGCAAACCAAAGCTCGCCATCTATAGCGGCAGACGGAGTTACTAACCCATTGTCAGTAATCTCTTTAACTTGCCAAACTCCTATAATCATTTTTCTTGATTGTCCTGGCTTGCTTTAATTAGTTTACGCCAGTCTTTGCAAATGTATTGCATACGATAATTATTAACAAGGTCTTCCCATTTATCTAATGGCTCTTCACCTATAAAATCTCGTAGTGCTTTATATTCATGTTCTTCACACATAAGTATTGCTTCTAGGTTTAGATAATGTACTTTTGTATAAGGCAAACAAAAATTATATTTTCCGTTTGTAACATCTTTTCTAGTATTATTAATTGCTAAAGTCCAAAACTCTTCAATAGTTTCAGTTTCATGCATCTGATCCATATCTGGCCACATGAATATATTACGATTTACTAACATGTTAACAAATGGACTATCGGGCTTAAGATATGGAATGATAACTCCTGTCATTGGCTTAATTAGCTTTTGTCGAATGTCAGAGTGTTGATGCTCATCCCAACTAAGATCGTGATCAGGTAAAATTTTAATACAATTTTTAGTTGCGCTTGGATTATTACTTTCTGGAATCATCCAACGTTCCTGATATTCTTCAAACGTCATTGCTTCATCAGGAGCATTATCCTGATCATCTGGTGCAAAACACCAAGTGGCGCCATCGCATCTTAAATCAGTAATTATGTTATCTGTTCTGATTGTTTCGCTTTTGTATTTGTGAAAGTTAGAATGTTGTGAAATAAACCATGTGATCCAAGTTCCGCACATTCCGCTACTGTATAAAGTTAGATAATGTTTCATCAGTTATTTATCTTAAAAATCAAACAAATCTGAGAAAGTATTTTTACTTTCAGCACTTTTTAAATCCCATCCCAGAACACCAATAAGGTTTTCAATCTTCTTAGTAATGATAGCTTCTTCCATTGCATCGTCATCAAACGGCAAATCTTTTAACCAATCAGGTATACGTTGCTCATCTGTTGGGTATCCCACACTTGTCATGCCCATGGGATTCTGTTTTAATTTACAAACAATAGTTTTCATACCATCAGCTATTTCCATACTGTATGCATCACTATTCATATCACGTAGACGATTCCAATTAATAGCGGCAAGAGCATGCCCAATTCCACATTTGCCAGTCTTTTTAAACTTGGCAGTGTGATTGGTTAAGTTGTTAACACGCTTAGGTGTACCTTTTAACCAACTTGGCATTTCTCTAAACTCCTTGCGAAATTCAATAATACGATTCAATACATCTTGTTCATTACCATTAGTTAGTACCATTTTAAGTACTTCACCTAAAAAGTCCTGCATAAATGCTGGCGTATCACTACGCTTTAAGTCTAAGCCCATTGCTTTAATTTTACCTGATTTACCATCAACATCCATACGTTTACCTTCGTCATCAATAACAAGTATTGCATAACGTTTTTTCTTAATAAAGATACCTGAGGCACCAACAATCTCTCTGCCAGTTGCAATAATCTCACCAAGTTCTGTTGTAGTGTGAAAAGCTTCATTCATAAACTGTGGGAAGCTATCATTGACTTCTTCAGCCACAGCATCATAATAAGCAATAACAGTATCTATGTCCCAATTAATTTCACCTGCATCAATTTGTTTCTTGAGTGTAGTGTATGCGCTAAAGTATGTGGAGTCAGTATCACCATAAACAATGCTTTCACCCAAATGATCATACGTACCAGCAATAACTTCATTAAGTTTCGCCGCCATATGTCTAGCAATACATCTGCCTGTGAGTGTAGTACTTTGTCCTAAACGTGGATCGTTAAATCTACTGCCAGGATTTAGCAAAGCACCATACAAACTATTCAAGTTAATCTTTTTAACTAATTGTCGTTTGTCCCAATATGCAAACTTATCTCCGCCCTCATCACGTGCCGCACGAGCTTTTGCTTGTAGCTCTTTACGCTCTGCATACCAACGCTCGAGTAGTCCAGGAATAATACCTTTTTTCTCATATGTAAAGATTGTGCCGTTAGCACTAATAATCCAAGGTTGTCCACTATCAAAGATAAGCTCATGTATTTCTGCACCTGTCAATTCATAGCTCTGTCCATCTTCAAAGTCCAAATGCAATATTGTTTTCTTGTCTTTTGCCATAACAAGCTCATATTCTTCTGCAGCAAACTTACCTTCCCAAAATTTAGGTACAGGGCCATCTTTATATTGTTCAAAACTTTTTTCAATACCGTCAGCAGTAAAAATGTGACGTACTTGTCCAATAATAGTTTCAGTACTCATATTGCCTGCACGTAAGATACTTGGATACAAACTGTTAAGATCAACACTGCCAATATCACGATGTACACCTCTTTTTGGATTCGCTACATACGCACCAGCCGCCGCTACATTACGTTCATATCCCTTCTGGAACCCAGCATCACGCTTCTTGTCAGGGACAATTAATCCAATACTGTGTGCGTGATTAATAATAGCCATGTCTGTCTGTGCAACCGCACCCATTGTTGTTTGCAGCAACACTGTGTTAGAGTGTGCCAACACGTTTGCTAAGTCAATAAATTGTAGTTTTGCATCTAGTTTTACAAGTAAGTCAACGTCTTGTCTGTTATATTCAATAAACGTTTCATAATCATGATTATATAACTGATCCAATGTACCTTCATATTCAGTTTTCTTCTCGTTAAGTTCATACTCGCCAATAGCGTTTAATGCATAACTGTGCATTTCATGATATGTATACTTACGATATAACTCTAAATAATCCAAGTGTACACGGCCCATCAGTTCAAATGTTTCGCTTTCCTTGCCATATTTTGTAACCATTTTACTTTTGGGAAACTGATTCCACAAACACCAACCACGATTATGACTTTTACTTAATACCCGGCTAATACGATTAACCATATATGGAATATCAAAACCTTCACTGTTCCAACCACTTAGTACATCGCAATCTTCAATTAATGCCAAGAATGTTTCAAGTAGTTCTTCTTCACTATCTAACAAAAGAGTATCAGGAAACTTATTACATATTTCTTGTGCTTTTTCCTTTGTAAGTGTGTCTGGTTTAATAGTCAAACAAAACGTTCGCTTTAAATGACTTAAATGTAGTGCAACCGCAGTAACCGCATTAAACGGATCTTCAGGAGGAGCAAATCCAAATTCTTTGTTAAAGTCAACTTCGATATCGAAAAAACCCACATTAAGTTGTGGTGCTTCAGCATCAATATAATTATCAGCTAAACAACGAAATACTGGATTAATATCACTCTCAAATAGTCCTTTGCCTGAGTATGCTTTTTTCTCAGAACCAAACTTTTTGCCGCTGTTACACACTACACGCTCTAGTTTGTCTCCAAAGATACTTGTAAATTTACCACGCTGATCTGGATAGTAGAATGTATACTTGGCTGGGTATTGTTTAAATATACGCTCGCCATTTACACGTTCCACTAAGTGAATCTTGTCTTCACTTCGATCTAGATATGCGTCAATATAGCTCAAATTTTGCGTCCTGTGGCATCGAGAATACTCTCTAATTCATCAAAGTCTTCACGCTCTTTGTCAAACTCGGCTTTGTATGCAATACGAATTGCTTTGTTAAGTACTGCTGGTTTGATATTCATTTCTTCTGCTACTGCCTTCACAGTATCACGCAAGCCTTCTTTGAGGGTATTTACTTCTTCAGTAACTTGAATACCCTCTTGCACAATGCGTTTTAGTTTTTGACTATCCTGTTCAGAAAACGTTGTCATATTTAATCTCCAATTATGTTTTGTATAATACGATATTACTTTGTTTTATTGTGAAAGTCAACAAGTTTTTCCAACTTGTTTATTTTTGCTTCTAGTTTATCTAAACGTGTAGGCTGTGACTTGAACCAAGTCCATCCCCAACGATTAACTAAGAAGTTTAATAGTGTTGCCCATTTATCATATGTCCATACACCTATTTTTGTTTTGCTTACCCAAGCAATAAATAATGCACCAAGTATACTGCCCGCAAGAGCTGTATAAATCCACAGTCTATCCGTTGCCATACGCTCAACCATGTCCCAGATCATTTTAGTTTAAAGCCAATTCTTCCCTTTTGTCCAGTAGCAAAATAAACTTTGTTTACTAGCTGCGGAGCGCCATCAAATACGGCTGGAAATTTTGTATAATAACTTAGTGCAAGGTTATCACCCTGTTTACTGCCTTTGGTTAACAGTTGCACATATTGGTTATTGTTTAATGCCGCCATCATTGCAGATTTGAATTCTTCGTTGCCATTAACTACAGGAATCACTTGATTCATAATTGCTGTTAATGCGTGAAAAAATACTCTGTAATCAGGACGTTCCAATGTACCTTTTTGTACACCTTGATTTTGTGTTAGTGTGCGTAAACGTTCACTTTGTAAGTCTTGTATATTTTGGCTACTTCTTTCCAAGTTAGCGATAGCCTGTACATCTTCTTGACTAATTAAATTAAACATACGTGCAACTTTAAGTGGACCATTGACTGCGCTTTCTGTAGCTAACAATTCAATAATTTTTGTACCCTGTGGGTATTGTTTTCTATGTTCGTCAGTTAGTTGTTTTGCAACACCACTTAAACTACTTGCGGCGCCGCCACTTTTACTAATTTTACTACTAATTTGAATATCTTGACCATCTGGGGTTCGAATAACACTATCAATAAGTTCCATAGCAGTATCTTGTGGGAACATAATCTTTGAACCTGATAATGATTTTAGATTGAAGTGGTCTAGCATTTCTGCTGTATTTCCTGTTACACTTGCTGTTGCATCAATAAGTGCTAGTGGACCTAAGTATTCACCACCATACTTTTGTAATACACCTGTGTAGTCGTTAGCACCTTCAATATATTGACTTTGTCCAGTACGAGCTTGTTTAACTGCTGAATCCATAGTTGCAATTAATGCTTCATGTTCACTACCGCTTAACTGACTATTAATTCCTGACATAACATCATTTGCTAATTGTTCAGTTGAACGATAATTTTCATCTGTAACTAGATCACTTGGTTTAATAGGCATACTTTCTTCTTTAGCACCTTTGCCATACTTGTATCCACGCAATGTTTTCCAAAGTCCAGTAACCCCTGCTGCAGGAATTTGTTTTAAATAGCGTACCCACACTTGTGGTCTACCGTCTGCATCTGTTACTTGTGCTAATACTGCGGCTCTCATTCCTGCGTTTGGCTTATTATCATCTACACGCAAAGCACCTTTGGGAATAGCTGACATAATACTTGCTTCTAATTCTTCAAGTGTCTCAAATCCTGCTCCTTCTGACGGGAAAGTAGCAATGTCGCCTATTGTTAAAACATCGCTTGGATCAGCAACATTAACATATGTTTCGCCTGGTGCTCTTGCTGTTACCCCTCTTGATTCATATAAAATTTCATCAGCTCTCATGTTTTACTCTCCAATACATTCTAAGCATTTATACACTCGACCTTTGAGATCCATTTTGTAATCTCTATAATCTACGTACTTGCCCAGTGCCCTTTTTTCTTTGCAGGTAAAACATTCTTTACCTTTGCATTCGTTACATACACAACTAGAGCAAATCTCTGCTGCAACTGGCAGCTTCTCTCTTCCAAGTTGGAATTCACTAGCTGTTAATTTTGTTCCACAATGGCTTTCACGGCCACAGTTATTACAGTATGCCAATTAATTATAACCTTTGGCTACAATTCCACTATCTGCAGCACTTAACCCAGAAGTGTCAGCACTTTGACTGCGGTTTGTAGTTAAGTTTAAATCTCCATACTGTCTGTTGCCACCTAAATCTGCACCTGTTGCCGCAGCATTACGAGCATTTTTACCACGCTGGCCACGTTTGAAAGCATTTTTAACTCTTGATGCAATACGTTTACCGCCTTGGATTGCTCCACGCTTTAGTGCTTGCCCAGCTGCTGATCTTAGTGCTGCACCTGCAGCCATTCTTGCGCCTGTCCATGCTAACGCTGCTATTGGTAATACCTCGTCCAATCTTTGTTCAGTTAAATCACCTGATTCAAGTTTTTCATATATTTCCATTATCTCATTATGCTGTTGTATTAATTGATCTTTATGTACTGATAACAATTCTTTTTCGTTAATGTCATGCTGCATACTAATAAGAATGCTTTCTAAATCTTCTTTAGTCATTCCAATTGCACTTTCTTCTACTGATTCAGTAGGTTGCTTTCTAAGTACTGCATTCTTAGCGCCTGGCTTTTTCGCATCATACTCAACACCCATCTTGTCCCAGAACTTCTTGGCTTTCTTTTGAATGTCGTGTATATCTAAATTGCCTGACTTTGTTGTATCAACAATATCACGTACAATCTTTTTGCCGT
>Ga0206131_10001871_pt1 | contig 26373 bp, 23 predicted proteins | sample Helgoland_Spring_FD_148636 | JGI IMG/M metagenome (GOLD analysis project Ga0206131, IMG submission 148636) | Pelagic subsurface seawater microbial communities from Kabeltonne, Helgoland, North Sea - Helgoland_Spring_Bloom_20160517_1 | ecosystem: Environmental > Aquatic > Marine > Epipelagic ...
AATCGCCCGTTTCTAAAAATATAATATCGCCAATCGCTATCGTATATTGATCCATCCTTCCTCCTGGGGAATTATATTCAACAACCTCTGCTTCATAGGCAAATTTGGCAACTAATTCATCAGTAACTTTTTGATTACATCCAAAAGCATCCAACAAAAATCGAATCCACGCTACTACTACAGCTGAGGAACTAGAAAGTCCTGCGTTTATTGGTATATCTCCTTTTATTGTGATTGTATACCCTTTATCTAAAACACATCCATAGCGTCTTACTACTCGAACTACTGAAGCAATATGGTCTCCATTTTCAAGATGATCAAAAGGATCATGAATATGAAAACTCCTAGATGTTTTCATATCTGGCATTTCTATGAGAATCTCTTCTGAATCATTTGCCATACCATGAATTTCAACAAATCTATTAATTGCACATGCAATAATTGGCAATCCTAGATAATCTTGATGATCTCCAAAAAGACAAACCCTTCCAGGAGCTTTACTAATAACTTGATTCATACTTAGTATGTGTCTTTAATCCAGTCATATGGTTTTCTTGTTACCCACAAACCCCTGGTAAAATCAGGAAAGTCTTGTGATGCTCCATTATTTTCAATGGAAGCCTCAGAAAGCGGAGTAATTGCACTCCAAGCTGCTGCATCATATACATCTAAGGGTGGTGCAATATTTTGTTTTGCAGACTCAACAAATGCATTTAACACGAAAAAATCCATCCCTCCATGTCCAGAACCTTGAGCATAATCTCCATATTTCTTCCATAACGGATGGTCATATTTATCTAGCCAAGGGTTGGCTTCATCCCAACGATGAGGTTTAGAAACACCTTCAATGTACATTCTATTTCCATCTACCTCCCACAAACCTTCGCTTCCTTGAACACGAAAACCTAATGAATATGGTCTAGGTGAATTACAGTCATGGGTAACTATAATGGTTTCTCCGTTAGCAGTTTCTATGGTAGAAGTAATAATATCTCCTTGTTTAAATTTTAATTTAGCATTGGGATGATCTTTACCACCGTTATCAACTATATATTTATGTAAACCTACAGCTTTACTGGCATGAGAAGTCATTGATACAAATCTATTTCCTCTATTTATATCACACATTGTAGCTACTGGTCCAACGCCATGAGTTGGGTACACATCTCCGTTACGAAGTAATGAATGTTGGGTTCTCCATTTAGATTCTGAAATTCCTTTCTCTCCAAACTCAACTCCTTTCCCATAGGGTGTAATACCATCATTGAATTTTACAAATCTTAGATCATGCTGATAACCACAACGAAAGTGAAGTAATTCACCAAATACATTTTGACGAACCATATTTAGAACAGCCATTACATCTCTTCTGTAATTAACATTTTCTAATATCATTAAATGAGACCCGGTTTTTTCATGAATATTTACTAAATCCCAACATTCCTCCATGGTGTTAGCAGCTGAGACCTCAACGCCTGTGTACTTTCCAGCCAACATAGCATCTTTTGCCATACGTGTGTGCCACAACCATGGTGTAGATATAATAACAGCATCTATAGAGTTATCTTCTAAAAGGTTTTTATAATCTAGAGAGTCTTTTCCAAAAGTTTTTGGTGAAGGTTTAGATGCTTTTTTTATAATCTCTAAACAAAGATTAATTCTTTTGATGTCTATGTCACAAATGGCTGAGATAGTTATATCTGTTCTTTGTAATAAATTCGTTAAATGATTGGTTCCCCTTAGCCCCACTCCTATTAGTGCTATATTTAGTTTCTCTTTTGTAGAATTTGACATTCCAAAAGACATGCTAGGTGCTAATACTAAACCGGCTCCAAGCATGGTTGATGTTTTAACAAAGTCTCTTCTTGATTTCATTAGTTAGTGTTTGCTTATAAAAATAGCTATAATTTTATTTAATTTTTAAATTAAACTAAAAAGAAATTAGTTTAACCTAAATATCATTTCATAAGACCCTGTTTGCTTTCACTTTTTTCAACTATTTTTGTTTTAAACTATGGTAACACAAGATCAACTAAAAAATCTATCAGAAAGAGTTTCTAAACTAAAAATATATTTAGATATCGATAAAAAACTGATTGAAATTTCGAATGAAGAGGAAAAAACAGCAGATCCAAGTTTTTGGAACAATCCAAAAGAAGCTGAAATCTTAATGAAATCAATTCGTTTTAAAAAAAAATGGGTAGATGATTATAACAAAGCGATTTCTTTAAATGAAGATCTTCATGTTTTATTTGAATTCTACAAAGAAGGTGATATAGATGCGAAAGAAATAGCATCTCAATACGAAAAAGCGGCTACATTTATTGAGGATATTGAGTTTAAAAATATGCTTTCTGAAGAAGGTGACAGTTTTAGCGCTGTTATTCAAATTACTGCTGGAGCTGGTGGTACAGAAAGTTGTGATTGGGCAGAAATGTTATTTAGAATGTATTCTATGTGGTCCGAAAAACAGGGATTCTCGCTCAAAACTCTCAACTATCAATCCGGAGACTCTGCTGGCATAAAGACTGTTACTGTAGAGGTTGATGGAGATTACGCTTTTGGGTGGTTAAAAGGAGAAAATGGTGTTCACCGATTGGTAAGAATTTCACCTTTTGATAGCAATGCCAAAAGACATACCTCATTTGCATCGGTATATGTATACCCTGTAGCAGATGATTCTATAGAAATAGAGGTTAATCCTGCTGATGTAGAAATTACAACTGCAAGATCTAGTGGAGCCGGCGGGCAAAATGTTAATAAAGTAGAAACAAAAGTTCAGTTAACTCATAAACCAACAGGAATTCAAATTTCTTGCTCTAACTCACGTTCACAACATGATAATAGAGCTACAGCAATGAAAATGTTAAAGTCTCAACTATACGAAATTGAATTACAAAAACAACAAGAAGCGAGAAATAATATTGAGGCTGGAAAAATGAAAAATGAGTGGGGAAGCCAAATTAGAAATTACGTAATGCATCCATACAAATTAGTGAAAGATGTAAGAACTGCCCATGAAACAGGAAATGTAGATGCAGTAATGGACGGTAACATAAATTCATTTCTAAAAGCATATCTAATGTCGCAAGGACAAAAGGATACAATATCACAATTATAATTTCGAGTTAAAATACTGACTAAATTTATGATAAAAATATACCACAATCCAAGATGTAGAAAATCGAGAGAGGGTTTACAACTTCTCAAAGAAAGTAAGCAAGAATTTAAAATTATAGAATATCTTAAAGAAATTCCTAGTTTTAACGAATTGAAATCAATCATAAATCTTCTTGGCATTACTCCTTTTGAATTAATACGAAAAAATGAATCTATCTGGAAAAAGAATTACAAAGGAAAAGAATTAACTAACGATGAAGTGATTAGAGCAATGATAGAAAACCCAAAGCTAATTGAAAGACCAATTATAATCAATAAAGAAAAAGCTGTAATAGGAAGACCTCCTGAAAATATAAAGCATATCTTATAATGTATTTTTGTTTAACAGAATATTAACTACTAATTAATAAACTAAATAAGAATTTTACAGTCGAAGATATAAATCAATGATTGATATGAATAAAGCTAGTTTTCTTATTGTAGTGTTTGTAATTACATTTTTTAATGCTTTTGGTCAAAAGCCTCAAAACTCTCAAATTTTTATTTCTGGAATTATTATTGATTCTGAAACCAAAGAACCTCTTGAATACGCTACCATAGTTTTAAATGATACAAAAAACAATCAACTAAGTGGGGGGATTACTGATTCAAAAGGAAGCTTTAATATAAAAATGAATCCAGGAATTTATGATATCAGTTTTGAATTTATTTCTTTTAAAACCATCAAGTTAACCAAAAAAGTTGTTAATCAATCTATTAATTTTGGAACCATTGAATTATTTGAAAACACAAATACTTTAGATGAAGTTGTTGTAATTGCTGAAAAATCTACAGTTGAAATCAGATTAGATAAAAGAATTTACAACGTAGGTAAAGACATGACCGTTAGGGGAGGTTCTGCGTCTGATGTTTTAGACAATGTTCCTTCAGTAGATGTTGATGTAGAAGGAAATGTAAGCCTTAGAGGTAACGAAAATGTTAGAATATTAATAGATGGTAAGCCTTCTGCATTGGTTGGTTTAAGCGGTACAGATGCATTACGCCAATTACCTGCAGATGCCATAGAAAGAGTTGAAGTAATTACCTCGCCATCTGCAAGATATGATGCTGAGGGAACTGCTGGAATCTTAAATATCATTCTCCGAAAAGGAATTGCAACTGGTTTAAATGGTTCTATGAACGCAACTATTGGTGATCCAACGCAATATCGGGTAGCTTCTAATATAAATTTTAGAACAAAAAAAGTTAATTTTTTTACCAATCTAGGATATAGAGATAGTTCAGGACCAGGAAACTTTTTAACGAATCTATCAACTTTTCAAAATGAATCTCTAAATAGTCTAAGAATTGAAGACAGAGATTTTGAAAGGAACAGAAATGGATATAATATTAATGTTGGATTAGAATATTTTTTATCTAAACAAAGCTCAATTACTGGAACCTATTTTTATAGAGACTCCAATAACAAAAACCTTTCAACTAATACCATTCGTGTTTTTGATGCAAATGATATTCTTGAGTTTACTGACACTCGTATTCAAGATGAAGATGAAATTGATAAGACTTCGCAAATTTCTTTGAATTACACCAATAACATCAACAATAGTGGTCATAAATTAACTATTGATGTTCAGTATAGTGATAGTCAAGAAACAGAAAATGCTTTCATTGATGATTCTCTGGCTATTGAAAACAATACTACCACAGAAGATTCTAAGAATACTCTAATACAAACAGATTATGTTTTACCAATTGGTGAGAACACCCAATTTGAATTAGGCTATCGAGGAGATTTTCAGGATTTAAACTCTAATTTTCTGGTTACTAGAACACCTGAACTAGACTTTGATCCTTCCAATAACCTTGTTTTTAAACAAAATGTAAATGCTATCTATTCTCAGTATGGAAGTAAGATTAATAAATTCACCTATCTAATAGGCCTACGAACAGAGATTACAGACGTAAAAGTAAGACTTACCAACACAAATGAAAATTTCGATTACAAGTACACAGAATTTTTCCCTACCATTAATTTTGGTATAGAAAGAACAGAAAATCAAAGTTTTACTCTAGGGTATAGCAGAAGACTCAGAAGACCAAGATTCTGGTATCTTAATCCCTTTGAATCTAGAAATAGCCAGAATGTAATCTATAAAGGGAATCCAGGTTTAATTCCAACTTTTACTAATTCTTTTGACCTTGGCTTTCTTCAAAAGATAGGAAAACTTACCTTAAACTCATCAATTTATTTTCAGCATTCAATAAACTCTATACAAAGAGTCACCAGAGATGAAATTAGACTATTAGATGGAGTAAACCAAGTTATAACAATTAGAGAACCTATTAATTTATCATCTGAAGATAGATATGGCTTTGAATTAACTGCCAATTATAATCCTTCAAAGAAAGTAAGGCTTTCTGGAAGTTTTAATGTATATCAGCAAGAATCTAAAGGGCTATATGAATATAACAAATTTACTTTAGATGATACAACTGGAGCTATTGTCTCTACTCCCGAAATACAAGATTTAGGAAATATAAATAATAGCTGGTTTAGTAGGTTTAATGCAACTTTTACACTGCCATGGAAAATACAAATGCAAAACAGATTATCTTACAGAGGCCCGAGATTTACAGCTCAAAGTGAATCAAAAGGAATGTTTTCTGCTAATATAGCTCTGAGTAAAGATGTATTTAATGAAAAGGGTACGTTCGTATTTAATGTAAGTGATTTATTTAATTCTAGAAAATGGAGATCAACTAATTTCAATCCAAATAAAGAAAATCCTACTAGTATTAATTATCAAGAATCTCAATGGAGAGTTCGTCAAGTATCTTTAAACTTTACTTACAGGTTTAATCAGAAAAAAAATCAAGGAAGAGAAAGAAGAGGCGGTGAAGATTACGAGGGTGGTGAAGGTTTTAGTAGACCCTAAAACTACACAAATACCAAATAAAAAAAGACTCGCACTATTGCGAGTCTTTTTTTTTATTATTTATAAATAAAACTACTTTCCTTCAGCAGCTTTTTTTGCTTCTCTTTTTAATTTGAAATTTTCCCAGATAGTACCTCCTAGCCAATAAGGAACAACAAAAGTTAATAGAAATATCAACAACCAAAAACCAGTTGTAAAAATAAACATAAATAAAACAAATCCTGAGAACTGAGAAAAATCTAACATTTAAAAAATCTTTAACTTAAGTTGCAAAAATAATAGATAATTTTTATTGATACTAACATTTAGTAAAATATTTACAGAAGAAAATACTCACAAATGTTACTAACTGATTGTTGTGGATTTTGTAATTTTGTAATATCATTGAAAATGCACTAATCATGAAATTTAGAATAGAAAAAGATACCATGGGTTCAGTTGAAGTTCCTGCTGATAAATATTGGGGAGCACAAACCGAAAGATCTAGAAATAATTTTAAGATTGGTTCAGCTGCTTCAATGCCTCTAGAAATAGTCTATGGTTTTGCTTATCTCAAAAAAGCTGCAGCTTTTACAAATGCTGAATTAGGTGTTTTAGAAATAGAAAAGCGTGATTTAATAGCGACGGTGTGTGATGAGATTTTAGCTGGTAAGTTAGACGATCAGTTTCCTTTAGTAATATGGCAAACAGGTTCAGGAACTCAATCTAACATGAATGTAAATGAAGTAATTGCAAACAGAGCCCATGAAATTGCTGGAAAAATAATTGGAGAGGGAGAAAAAACTATTCAACCAAATGATGATGTAAATAAATCTCAATCATCAAACGATACATTTCCAACAGGGATGCATATCGCATGTTATAAAAAAATTGTAGAAACCACGATCCCTGGAATTGAACAACTAAGAAATACTCTTCAAAATAAATCTGAAGATTTTAAAGATGTTGTTAAAATTGGTCGTACTCATTTAATGGATGCCACTCCCCTAACCTTGGGACAAGAATTTTCTGGGTATGTTGCTCAATTAAATTTTGCTTTAAAAGCATTGCGTAATTCTTTGGAACACTTAAGTCAATTAGCTTTGGGAGGAACTGCTGTAGGAACTGGATTAAATACACCAAAAGGATATGATGTTTTAGTAGCCAAGTACATTGCAGAATTCACAGAAATGCCATTTATAACTGCTGAAAATAAATTTGAAGCCCTTGCTGCACATGACGCATTAGTAGAAACACACGGTGCTTTAAAACAAGTAGCTGTTTCTTTAAATAAAATTGCAAATGATATTCGTATGATGGCCTCTGGGCCAAGATCTGGAATTGGGGAAATTATCATACCAGCTAACGAACCCGGAAGTTCTATTATGCCAGGAAAAGTAAATCCTACACAAGCAGAAGCCATTACTATGGTTTGTGCGCAAGTTATGGGGAATGATGTTGCTGTAACTATCGGTGGAACTCAAGGTCATTATGAATTAAATGTTTTTAAACCTATGATGGCTGCTAATGTGATACAATCAGCTCAGCTAATTGGAGATGCTTGCGTATCTTTTGATGTAAATTGTGTTTCTGGAATTGAACCAAATTATTCAAGAATTAATGAATTATTGAATAATTCGTTAATGCTAGTCACTGCTTTAAATACCAAAATTGGCTATTATAAAGCCGCTGAAATTGCAAATACTGCACATGCTAATGGCACTACTTTAAAAGAAGAAGCAGTCCGTTTAGGCTACGTTACACCAGAACAATACGATGAATGGGTAAAACCAGAAGATATGACTGGAAGTTTAAAATAAAATATCTTTCTAAAAGTACCTTTCTTCAAAGATTTTAAGATGATGCTTTTGATGTCCAGATATTAGAAATCCGATCGCTCTTACAGAAATAATATTTCCTGAAGCGCTCCCTTTTCTTAGAAGAACTTCTTCTGAAAAGCTTTTATATAAAGATATTGAACTTGCTCTAACTGTTTTGAATTCTTCTAATAATTCTTGAAGATTCCTTGAGTTAGCTTCCACATTTTCATTATAAGAGTCATGATCAAAACCTTTTAATTCTGTTGAATCATTTCTTGCAAAGCGCAATGCTCTGTAATTAAATATTCGCTCTGTATCTATCACATGAACTAATAACTGCTTAAATGTCCATTTTCCTTCAGCATATACATATAATTCTTTTTCTTTTGGGATTGTAGTAGCAACCTGTTCTAAATAATTTCCAGTTTCTATTAAATTTTCAATAATAGATTTACCATTGGTTACTAAATCATCAATATATATCTTAAAATAAGAATGGTATTCATTTGATAACAACATAGAGTTTTCTTTTTTTAATGTAAGTTTGTCTAGCGAATGTAATCAAACAATATGACAACTTTATTTATCAACATAAAAGAACTTATTCAAGTAAGAGAACTATCTGAAGATAAAGTTTATGGGAAAGATATGGGTACTTTACCCATCATAAAGAAAGCTTTTATGTTGATTGAAGGCAATACTATTATCGACTTTGGTTCAATGGATAATCTTGGTGTAAAAAAAGCTGACAAAGTTGTTGATCTCTCAGGAAGATTAGTTTTACCCACTTGGTGTGATAGTCATACCCATATAGTTTATGCAGATTCTAGAGAGGAGGAATTTGTTGATAGAATAAAAGGATTGTCATATCAAGAAATAGCCAAAAAAGGAGGAGGAATTTTAAACTCGGCAAAAAAACTTCAAGATAAAACAGAAAACCAACTGTACAACGATGCAGTTACAAGGATAGAAGAAATAATTAAATCTGGTACGGGTGCATTAGAAATTAAATCTGGTTATGGGTTAACTCTAGATAGTGAACTAAAAATGCTTCAAGTAATTAAAAAATTAAAGGAAACATTTCCAATTCCTATCAAAGCTACTTTTTTGGGAGCTCACGCAATACCTTCAAAATATAAAGAAAATAGAGAAGAATATATTCAGTTAATAATTAACAAAATGATTCCTGAAGTAGCTTCCAAAAAATTAGCTGACTACATAGATGTATTTTGTGAAAAAGGCTATTTTTCACCAGAAGAAACTGATCGTATTTTAAAAGCTGGTGCAATACATGGGTTGATTCCTAAAATTCATGTAAATCAGTTTAATTCAATAGGTGGTGTAAAAGTTGGTGTTAACAATAATGCCTTATCGGTAGATCATTTAGAAGTTTTAACGGATAAAGACCTTAGCATATTATCAAAATCAAATACAATGCCAGTTGCACTTCCATCATGTTCATTTTTTCTAGGAATTCCATATACGAATGCTAGAAAAATTATTGATTCTAATATTCCTTTAGCTATAGCATCAGACTTCAATCCTGGATCGACTCCATCTGGCAATATGAATTTTGTAGTTTCTTTAGCTTGTATAAAATTGAAAATGACACCAGAAGAGGCCATCAATGCAGCTACCTTAAACGCTGCTTATGCTTTAAATTTATCTAAAGAAATTGGTAGTATATCTAAAGGAAAGCTTGCAAATTTCATGATTACAAAGCCTATTAAATCCTATAGCTTCCTTCCCTATTATTTTGGGAATAATTCTATTGAGAGAATTTATTTAAGCGGAATTGAATATTAATATCTAGTATTATTTATCTTTTTTTTGGTTTAATAAAACTTACTATTTTACCAAAGAATGTTTCTTGTTTTTCGTTTTCATGGTACCCATTGCTATAGGTGCCGTAGCCATAGCCGTAACCATAACCATAGCCATAGCCATAGCCATAGCCGTACTTACTTTTAACTCTATGGTCATTGTATATATAACTAATATTGGATACCTCTTTGTTGATGTATTTATTATCAATCATATTCATCATTCCCCTTTGAGAATAATTTTGACGAATTACATAGCAAATAGCATCTGAATATTTAAATAGTTCTAAAGCATCTGATACTAGACCTACTGGTGGGGTGTCTACTACTATATAATCATATTCTTTTTCTAGTTCACTGAAAAGTTTATCACAAGATTCTCCTAATAATAATTCAGAGGGGTTTGGTGGAATAGGACCAGATAAAATAAGATCCATATTAGGAATTTGAGTATTTATAATTATTTCAGATAATGATTTTTGATTTATTAAATAGTTGACAACACCTAAATTATTATTTAATTTAAAATCATCATAAATTTTAGGTTTTCTAAGATCCATTCCTAACAATACTGTTTTTTTTCCACTCAAAGCAAATACAGTAGCCATATTAATTGAAATCATGGTTTTACCCTCACCACTAACAGAAGAGGTTAACACTAAAGTTTGGGCCTTTTTTGTAGTATTTTTATTTTTAAATAAAAACTGAATATTAGATCTCAAAGCTCTAAATGATTCAGCTACAGTAGATTTTGGTCTTTCAAAAACAGCTAGATTATTACCCCCTGTGTTGTTTCCTATAGCACCTAAAATTGGAATACTATAATGATTTTCAATTTCTTCTATAGTTCTTACTTTATTATCTAAAAGTTCTCTTATGATAATATAAAATAATGGAAGAATTAGTCCTAACATAATTCCAACTAAATAATTAAAAGTTGGATTAGGATAAATTGGAGATTGTCCAAGGTCTATAGCTGCATCAATTAATTTTACATCAGAGACACTGGCCTCAACAGCAGCGCTAGCCTCGTATTTTTTTTGTTTAAAATAACTATAATAAAATTCAGAAAACTCATACTCTTTTTGATACTTCAACAAACGTTGTTCTTTTTCTGGTAATAGTTTTAATTTATTATTGTAAGTTAATAACTCTTCTTCTATTTTTCTTGCTCCTCTTTTTAAAGAAATTCTGTTATTGGAAATATTTTCATAAAGATTGACTTTAATCTGCTCAATTTTTTTTGTTAGCTTTTGATAATCAGGGTGTATCGATTTAACTTTATCTTTAAGAAATTCTAGTTTAGTAGACTCTAAAATTAATTCATCTACCATAGAAGATATTTTCATGTCTGCAATTTGAATAAAGGCAGGAACAGGAACAGGTTGTTCGTATATAGTATTTGAGCGTATATAGTTTTCTAGAATATTAAGTTCTTCTATATTTTTTTCTGTCTTTTTTAATTCCAAAGACAGTGTGCTGGTTTGCAGCAATAACTCTTCTCCCTCAGAAGATAAATTATAGATGTTATTTGATTTTTTAAAATCACCCATCTCACGTTGAATAATTCCTAAATTATCTGATTCTTTCTTAAATAAATCATCTATGTATTTAACAGTTTTAGTAGCATAAAGTGTTTTTTGTTGTTGTTTATCTTTAGCTAACACTTGAACCGATTGATTCAGATAATCAGCAATTCTATTTTTATTTTTACCAGTCATGCCTAACTCTAAAATTGAACCTCCGTCTGTTATGTTTTTAATTGAAACATTTTTATAGGCAGCTACGGTTGAATTAAAGTTATTTAACTTAATATAAAAAACTTGATTTGGCTGAATAGCCAACTGATCTGTATAAATATTTAAACTTAAAAAGGAGTCTTTTACATTAAAACTTGAAGAATCATTGTCATTAAAATAGAAAGTTTTAATGTATTTTTCATCTTTTATGAGTTCCTTTCTTAAAAAAGTATTATTAGAATACTTAACAAGTTTAGCAGAAGTTTCATCTTTAAATTCAGTTGAAATTTTAAATTGATTATCGTCTAAAGTTTCAATTTTTAGGAGCCTATCGTATAATTGAAAGTTTTTTTCGTCAACAATCACCTTAAAAGGGGTTTCATCGTACACATCCTCAAATCTATATTTACCATCTTTTAAGTAATCTATATAAAATTGAAGTTTGGAGACAACCTTTTCATTGTGTGTTCTTGATCGTAAAATAATATTTACAGTTTCAATGATATCGCTAGCACCTCCCCAATTAAAAGTAAGATTGGTTCCAGATGAGAATAAAGGATTGGTTTCTTCTTTAACAGAAATCGTAGTTTTTAAACTGTATAATTTTGTATTGTATCCATTTAAAAATCGGGCAGTAATAAGTGAAAGTAATATTGTTACAAAAAATAATTGCCAATACCCAAGAACCTTAAAAAAATAATATTTAGGATCTAGGGAACTGTTTTTTTCCTGACTATTGGATTGGTTTTTTAAATTCATATTATTACAATCCTCTAATAATTAAAATTGTTGATGTAATTAAAGAAATAACAGAAGCAATCCCCGTAAAAGAGGTTAAGCCCTCTTTTAAAGATTTTTGAGGTAACGGATTAATGTTTATATAATCGTTGTTTTGAATAAAAAACACCTCTGAATTTAATGCCTCTACAGACGTCAAATCAATAGTGAATTTTTTTGTTCCATTGGGAGAGATTCTGATTACCTCAATATTTTTCTTATCACCTGAAATTGGAATATCTCCAGAAGATGAAATTGCATCTAGTATTGTGAGTTGATTTTGATTAACTACTTTAGGGCCAGGAGAATTTATTTCACCTATAACCGTATATTTAATTCCGTTGAGTTTTACTGAAACAAAATAACTATTTTCATCTTTAAAATAATCAGCAAAGTTTTCCTCTATTTTAAGTCTAACTTCTTTTGTAGTATACCCTAATACATTTATTTCTCCTAAAATAGGCATCCTAACATTACCGTTTCTATCTATGTTGTATACTGAAGGGGTGGATGATGAATTTTCTGAAATAGTTGTAGATTTCAAAAAAGCAGCGATTAATCTATTATTATCAGATTTAACATCTATTAAGATGTTATCTCCCACTTGAAGTTTATAAGGAGATGATTTTATTTTATGTATTTCTTTTTCATCAATCGGAATTCCCTTGAGATACACTAACCTTTTGGTAGGGACACAAGATGATAAAAGAAATAAAAATAGTAGAAAAAGGGGCAGTCTTCTCATTTTATTAGGGTAAATGATATAACAATTTATATTTTAAAAAGTCAAATTTAATAAATATTCTATTAATTTCGTTATTCAAAACCCAAAATAAGTTGTTTTTTAGAATTAAATCCTTCATTTGCTTTGTAATTAAATCAAAAAACAAACACGGAGTGCATTCTCCTTTTGTATTTGATTTGATAACCAAGTGCCTACATAAAAAAATCTCAACAAATTATAACCATTTATTTTTGGATTATAAAAAAGAGCTTTTCAAAAACACCTCTACAATTAATGTCACGGACTATGGAGCTGGATCTAAAGTATTTTCATCCAACAAGAGACCAATATCCAAAATTGCTAAAAATGCCGGAATCTCTAATAAAAGAGCAAAATTATTAATGAATTTAATGCAATACTATAAACCAACCTCTGTTTTAGAAATAGGAACTTCATTGGGTTTAAGTACTGCTGCATTATCAATTTCTTTACCAAATTCGTCAATAACAACGTTAGAGGGATGCAAAGAGACAGCAAATATAGCCCAGAACTTATTTAATAAATACCAATTCAAAAACACCAAACTAATCATTGGAAATTTTAAAGAAACTCTTGCAAAACAACTAAATAAGAATACTTTTGATTTTATTTTTTTTGATGGAAATCATACAAAAAAAGCAACTCTAGATTATTTCAAACAAAGTTTATCTTCTATTCATAATGATTCATTTTTTTTATTTGATGATATTTATTGGAATTACGAAATGAAACAGGCTTGGGAAGAAATTAAGAAACATCCTTCAGTTACTATAACAGTTGACACTTATCAATGGGGTATCGTATTCTTCAGAAAAGAACAACAAAAAGAGCATTTTACAATCAGAATTTAAAGTCATAAATTTACACTATGAAGATTTACACAAAAACCGGAGACAAAGGTACTACTGGATTAATTGGCGGCTCAAGAGTATCAAAAGATCATCTAAGGATAGAGTCTTATGGAACAGTAGATGAACTAAACTCATACATAGGTTTGATCAAAGATCAGGCTATAGACAACCATTTAAAAGAGGTGCTTATTAGAATACAACATGATCTTTTTACTTTGGGTTCTATGTTGGCTACACCAACCAATAAACAGACTCTTAAAAATGGGGAACAACGTTTAAATATTCCTGAAGTAGATACCAAATCTGTTAATAATTTAGAAAAGGAAATAGATAAAATGAATTCAACGCTTCCTAAAATGACTCATTTTATTCTTCCTGGTGGCCATACAACGGTGTCATTTTGTCATATAGCTAGATGTGTGTGTAGAAGAGCAGAACGATTATCAGTTTCATTACATGAACAAGAGGGAGTAAATCCAATTACTTTAACATATTTAAACAGACTATCTGACTTTCTTTTTATGCTGGCACGGAAGTTGTCTCAAGACTTATCAGTTCAGGAAGTTAAGTGGATTCCTGAAAAATTATAACTAAGTTCTTTTTTTATTGATATATATTTCAAAAAAAACTTGCTTTTTTCAGTAAAAAAATTATTTTTGCAGAAAATTAAATCCATTAGAAATGTATTGGACTTTAGAATTAGCATCTTATTTAGCAGATGCGCCATGGCCGGCGACAAAAGATGAATTGGTAGATTACGCAATCAGAACAGGGGCACCCTTAGAAGTAGCAGAAAATTTACAGGAAATTGAAGATGAAGGAGATTCTTACGACTCCATAATAGAAATCTGGCCAGATTATCCTACCGAAGAAGATTATCTTTGGAATGAGGATGAATATTAAAACACAAACCAAACAAAAAATAAAAAGTCTCTATTGAGGCTTTTTTTTTGTTTATTTTTATAGTCTCATATCTATATCAAAATAGAAAAGAAATAAAATACAGCTTAAAGAATGAGTATCCTAAATTCAGTAATTAAAATATTTGTTGGAGACAAACAGCAAAAAGATCTTAAAATACTTCGACCGATTGTAGAAAAAGTTTCTGCTTTCGAAACCTCTTTATCTTCAATATCTAATGATGAATTAAGAGGTAAGACAATTGAATTCAAGCAAAAAATTGCTGAAGGTATAAAAGTTTTTAATGATAAAATTACTGCTTTAGAAAAAGAAGCAAAAGAAGTTGGAATAGAAAGACAGCAAGAAATTTTTTCTGAAATAGATACTCTAAAGAATGATTCGTATGATGTTTCTGAAAGTATTCTAAATGAACTTATGCCAGAAGCTTTTGCTGTGGTAAAAGAAACTGCAACACGTTTTGTAAATAATGATGAAGTTGAAGTTACTGCCACTCCTTTTGATAGAGAACTCTCTTCTACAAGAGAACATATTGTTTTAGATGGTGATAAAGCCTTTTGGCAGAACTCATGGGATGCCGCAGGAAAACCAGTTACTTGGGATATGATCCACTATAACGTTCAATTAATTGGGGGCTCTGTTCTTCATCAAGGAAAGATTGCAGAAATGATGACTGGAGAAGGAAAAACATTAGTATCTACACTCCCAGTATATTTAAATGCATTAACGGGTAACGGTGTTCATGTTGTAACCGTAAATGACTATCTGGCAAAAAGAGATAGAGCTTGGATGGCACCTATGTTTGAATTCCATGGATTAAGTACAGATTGTATAGATTTTCATCAACCAAATTCTGAAGAAAGAAGAAAAGCTTACAATGCAGATATTACTTATGGTACAAATAATGAATTTGGATTTGATTATTTAAGAGATAATATGGCTAGTTCTAAAGAAGATCTAGTTCAAAGAGCTCCAAACTATGCAATTATTGATGAAGTAGATTCTGTTTTAATTGATGATGCAAGAACTCCTCTAATTATCTCTGGACCAGTTCCACAAGGTGATAGACACGAGTTTAATGAATTAAAACCCTTGGTTAGCGATTTAGTTTCAAAGCAAAACAAGTATTTAATTGGAGTACTTGCAGAAGCTAAAAAATTAATTACTGATGGAAATACTAAAGATGGAGGATTTTTATTATTAAGAGTTTACAGAGGAATCCCTAAAAATAAAGCACTTATAAAGTTTTTATCTCAAGAGGGGGTAAAACAACTATTACAAAAAACAGAAAATACCTACATGGCAGATAACAACAAACTGATGCCAGAAGTAGATGAAGAATTATGGTATGTTATAGAAGAAAAGAATAATTCTATTGATTTATCAGATAAAGGTATCGCTGCACTTTCTACGAATACTAGTGACGAAGATTTCTTTGTATTACCAGATCTTGGAGTTAAAATTGGCGACATAGACGCTTCTGAAGAAACCTCAGAAAAGAAGGCTGAACTAAAAGAAAAACTATACAAAGACTTTAGCATTAAAAGTGAGCGTATTCACACAATGAATCAGTTGTTAAAGGCTTATAGTTTATTTGAAAAGGATGTTGAATATGTAGTAGTCGAAAACAAAGTAATGATTGTTGATGAGCAAACCGGACGTATTATGGATGGTAGACGCTACTCAGATGGATTACATCAAGCTATTGAGGCTAAGGAAAATGTAAAAATTGAAGATGCTACCCAAACATTTGCCACAGTTACTTTACAAAACTATTTCAGGATGTATCGAAAGTTATCTGGTATGACAGGTACTGCCATTACTGAAGCCGGTGAATTATGGGAAATTTATAAATTAGATGTAGTTGAAATCCCTACCAACAAACCTCTACTAAGAGATGACAAACAAGATTATATTTACAAAACTACTCGTGAAAAATACAATGCAGTAATTGAAGATGTTGTTCAACTAGTAAATCAAGGAAGACCAGTATTGGTAGGTACAACATCTGTTGAAATTTCTGAATTACTAGGTAGAATGTTACAAATGCGTAAGATTAAACACAATATTCTTAATGCAAAATTACATAAACGTGAAGCAGATGTTGTTGCAGAGGCAGGTAATCCAGGTGTAGTAACAATAGCTACTAATATGGCAGGACGTGGAACAGATATTAAATTATCTGATCAAGTAAAAGATGCTGGAGGTTTAGCTATTATTGGTACAGAAAGACACGATTCTAGGCGTGTGGATAGACAATTACGAGGAAGAGCTGGTCGTCAGGGTGATGTTGGTTCTTCTCAATTTTATGTTGCTCTAGATGACAATTTAATGCGTTTGTTTGGATCTGAAAGAATTGCTAAAATGATGGATAGAATGGGATTAAAAGAAGGTGAAGTAATTCAGCATTCTATGATTTCTAAATCTATTGAAAGAGCGCAGAAAAAAGTTGAAGAAAATAACTTTGGTATTCGAAAAAGATTGTTGGAATATGATGATATCATGAACGCCCAAAGAGAATTTGTTTATCTAAGAAGAAGACATGCATTAGATGGAGATCGCTTACAGATAGATATTTCAAATATGATTTTTGAAACATGTGAAACCATTATAAATCAAAATAAAGCAGCAAAAGATTTTCAAAATTTTGAATTTGAATTAATTAGATTTACATCCATAACCTCTCCGTTTAATGAGGATGAATTTAATTCATTAAGTGAAACAGAATTAACTGACAGGCTTTATGATATAGTAACCAAACATTATAAAGAGAAAGTTGAAAGAAATGCACTTCTAACCTATCCAGTAATCAAAAATGTATATGAAAATGAAGGTGATAGATATGAACGGATTGTAGTTCCCTTCTCAGATGGTATTAAAACACTTCAAGTAGTTACAAACTTAAAAGATGCATACGAAACAAAAGGGAAGTCTTTAGCTACAGATTTTGAAAAAAATATTACACTCGCTATTATTGATGAAAACTGGAAAGATCACCTACGTCAAATGGATGATTTAAAACAATCAGTTCAAAATGCGTCATACGAACAAAAAGATCCTTTATTAATTTACAAGTTTGAAGCTTTTGAATTATTTAAAGTAACCATTGATAAGATAAATCGTGAGGTTCTGTCTTTCTTGTTTAAGGGAGAGTTACCAAATCAAGCAAACGATCAAATTTCTGAAGAACGAAAGAAAACAAGACAAAAATTAAACTTGAGCAAAGCTGATGTTCAAAACACTACAGAACAAGCCATAAGCAATTCAAGACAGCAACAAACTGAGCCTATTGAAACCATTGTAAGAGAACAACCTAAAATAGGTAGAAATGAACGTGTTACTATTAAAAATGTGATGAGTGGTCAGGAAAAAGTAGTTAAATTCAAACAAGCTATTCCTTTAATTGAAAGAGGAGAATGGGTATTAGTTAAAAATTAAAAATATATCAGTTAACCATAAAAAAAGCCACTTTTATAAAAGTGGCTTTTTTTTATTTAATTGAACTTAATCTATAACCCTTGAAAGTCAGAATCCATTTTTAAATAATCTAAAAATTCATGTTTTGTTTCTTTTTCTTTAAATTTTCCACCAAATTCTGCGGTTACGGTACTGCTTTCGATATCTTTTATCCCTCTGGAATTAACACATAAATGTTTAGCATCAATAACGCAAGCAACATCATCTGTTCCTAAAGCTTCCTGCATCGCTTGAACAACTTGCATCGTTAGGCGTTCTTGAACTTGAGGTCTTTTAGCAAAATATTCTACAATACGATTCATTTTAGAGAGTCCTATAACTTTTCCATCTGAAATATATGCAACATGAGCTCTTCCAACTATGGGAAGTAAATGGTGTTCACAGGTAGAATATACAATAATGTTCTTCTCTACTAACATCTCACCATAATTGTAATTATTTTCAAATGTAGAGGCTATTGGCTTGTTAGCTGGGTTTAAACCCATAAACAACTCATTAACAAAAGATTTAGCTACTCTTTTTGGAGTACCTTTAAGGCTATCGTCCTCTAAATCCATTCCCAAAGTGATTAAAATATCTTTAACACTTTCTTGAATTCTTTCTATTTTTTCAGCATCTGAAATATCAAATGCATCGGGGCGTAAAGGAGTCTTTGCTGAAGTTCCAACATGGTTGTCTCCTATCTCCTCTATTCTATCATCATTTATTTTCATCAGTTTATTTCTGAATATTAAAATTAGTTTGCAAATTTACGACATAAAGTAATATGTTTATTGCATTTTATCAATCAATTCATCTAAAGTACAAACCAACTGAGAACCATCGGTCATGTCTTTTAACTTGAATGTATTGTTCTGAACTTCAGAAATTACAAAAGCTATGTTACGAGTAGATACGTATTTCCACTGTTTCTTTTGCTGTTTGTTAGTAGTCGCAGTATCTGGATATATTTCAGTTTTTACACCTACATTTCTTAATGCCTTTATTGCTTCTAATTGAATAGTATTGTCTTCTTTGTTAAAATTTAAAAATAATAACTTAGGTTTTGGAAGAGATATAGCATCAAACAAGCCAAGCTCTTCTAATACCAAATAAATTCTATCTAAACCAAAAGATATACCCACTCCACTCACGTCCTTTAGTCCAAAGATTCCTGTTAAATCATCATATCTACCTCCACCACCAATAGATCCCATTTCTACTCCATTTGGTGCTGAAACTTCAAAAATAGCTCCTGTGTAATAATTTAAACCACGTGCTAAAGTTACATCTATCTCTAAAGAAGCCGATTGTAGTCCTAGATTATTGATAGTATTCACAACAAAACGCAACTCCTCAACTCCTTTTTTCCCTTCTTCAGATGCTGATAATAAAACATCTAAAATATTTAACCGATTTGTATTTGATCCTGAAAGATTAAAAAGAGGAGTTACTTTTTTAATAGCTTCAATAGATATCCCTTTTTCTAGCATTTCTTTTTCAACACCACTAGAACCAATTTTATCTAACTTATCTAGAGCTACAGTAAAGTCTATCAACTTATCTTTTTCCCCAATAACCTCAGTAATTCCTGCTAAAATCTTTCTATTATTAATTTTAATGGTAGTACCCGTTAATTTTAAATTGGTAAAAACAGTGTCATACAACTGAATAAAGTCTACCTCTTGTAACAAAGACTTACTTCCTACTACGTCTGCATCACATTGAAAAAACTCTCTAAAACGACCTTTCTGAGGGCGATCTGCTCTCCAAACAGGTTGAATTTGATATCGCTTAAAAGGAAACGTAATATCATTTTGGTTTTGCACTACATATCTAGCAAAAGGTACTGTTAAATCATAACGTAATGCTTTATCTGAAATTTGAGAAGTTAACCTTGTACTGTCTTTTAATTCTAAAAGGTTACTGTCTGTCTTTTTTAAATAATCTCCTGAATTTAGAATTTTGAAAATTAAGCGATCTCCTTCTTCTCCATATTTACCCATTAAGGTAGTGGAGTTTTCAAAACTTGGAGTTTCTATAGGTTGGAAACCAAAGGTTTCAAAAGCAGTTTTCATCGTATTTATAATGTACGTACGACTGGCTACTTCTGTAGATGAAAAATCTCTAGTTCCTTTTGGAATGCTTGGTTTCATAAAAACAATATTCAGTTATGTAATGTTAGATAAAATAATAAATCTAGATTCGGTTGCAAATATCCGAAAAATCTTGGGAAGTACTATTCTGTAACTTTTATTTTATTTTTTCTTTGAAGTGAAAAAATACTCGCATTTAACTCAAAACCTAACAACAATATGATTGCGTTCAGCCATATAAATAGCATTAAAATTAAAAGTGTTCCAATAGAACCATATAATTCGTTGTACTGAGCAAATTCATTAACATAATAACCAAATAGATAAAAAGTAAGTATTGATAATGTTGTTGTAAATACAGTTCCTGGTGAAAAAAACCTAGAGTGCTTTCCGTTTTTTGTACCGTATTTATATAAAATAGAAACAATAGTAAAAATCATGATCAGAAACAACGCCCCTCTTCCAAATTGTAACCAGATTGTTTCATCGTCTATCCAACCTTTATTCATAAATGCATCTAAAAGTAACTGGTAGAATCCTGTTAAAGCAACAGTAATCACTAGAAACAAAGCCATTAATAATGACACAAACATCGATAAAAAATAGGCTCTAAAAACATTTCTATTTTCTTTAACGTGGTATGAATATTCAAACCCTCCAAAAATAGCATTCACACCGTTAGTCATTAAAAAAATAGAGCCTAGAAAACCAAATGATAATAAACCTGCTTGTTTATTTCCTAAAATATCTAATAAAACGGTGTCTACAGCATCAAAAGTTTTGGGTGGTAAAACTTCTGATATTAAAGTCATTAATCCTTCTTGAAAACCATCTATGTGGATGTAAGGTATTAATGTTAACACAAATAGCATGAAAGGAAAAATTGCCATAAAAAAACTATAGGCTATACCTCCAGCACGAGTTGTTAATGCTCCTTCAACGATACCAATAATATACATTTCTAAAACATCATATAGTGACATACCCTCTAGACCTGGAATTTTTATTTTCTTCCCAAATCTAACAAGTATAGTAACCACTGGAATTTTTGCAAGTTTGTCTTCTATTTCTTTACTCATTTAATTTATTCTACAAGTATTTAGTTAACGGCTTTTAAACTTAAATCCATATTGTAAACTGAATGGGTTAAAGCTCCAGATGAAATATAATCCACACCACATTCTGCATATTTTCTAATCGTATCTTCATTGATACCACCGGAAGATTCTGTAAAACATTTTCCATTAATTAATGCAACTGCTTTTCTGGTATCTTCAAATGAAAAATTATCAATCAAGATACGATAAACACCTTCATTTTGGAGTATTTCTTCAATCTCTTTAAGGCTTCTAGCCTCAACAATAATTTTTAAATTTAATTTATTGTCGCTTAGGTATTGTTTGGTCTTTGTAATTGCCTCTGAAATGCCTCCTGCAAAATCTATATGATTGTCTTTAATCATTATCATATCGTATAATGCAAAACGATGATTCTCCCCTCCTCCTATTTTTACAGCCCATTTCTCTAACGCTCTGATGCCTGGAGTAGTTTTTCTTGTATCTAAAATTTGAGTTTTTGTTCCTTTCAATTTATCTACAAAAAAAGCAGTTTTAGTAGCAATCGCACTCATTCGCTGCATAGCGTTTAATATAAATCTTTCTGCTTTTAAAATGGATTGAGAATTTCCTGAAACTTGAAAAACAACGTCTCCATGACTTACCTCAGATCCATCATCAATAAAGCTTTCTACCTGCAGATCCTTATCAAAATATGTAAATGCTTTTTTAGCAAAAGCTACACCAGCAATAATCCCTGTGTCTTTGACCAATAAATTAGCTTTTCCCTGAGCATTTAGAGGAATACAAGATAATGAGGTATGATCTCCATCTCCTACATCTTCTCTGTACCCATTTTTAATAATGAGGTCTAATTCTTTTTCAAATTGTTGAGTAGAGATCATACTTTTATATTATACAAGCTAAAATACAATTAAATGAGAAAATTGATGACAATAATTGTAATTTTGAAAAATGAAAATAAAACTGCTTGTTATTGGTAAAACAGATGAAAAAAATCTAGGGCAACTCATTGAAAAATACCAACAAAGGTTAAATCACTATGTAAACTTTGATATAGAAATAATATCTGACATTAAAAATGCAAAGAATTTAAGCCAACTACAACAAAAGGAAAAAGAAGGTGAATTGATTCTTTCTAAACTTAAAAACACTGATCAATTGGTTTTATTAGATGAAAAAGGAAAAGAATATCGGTCTCTAGATTTTGCTTCTTATTTGCAAAAGAAAATGAATTCAGGCATCAAACAATTAGTTTTAGTTATTGGGGGTCCTTATGGGTTTTCTGAAGCGGTCTATAAAAAAGCCACTGGAAAAATATCCTTATCTAAAATGACCTTCTCCCATCAAATGATTCGCTTGTTTGTAGTTGAACAATTGTATAGGGGGTTTACCATTCTTAAAAATGAGCCTTATCATCATGAATAAATAATCTTTTTTAAATATTTTAAATTCTAAATCTTAAATTAATTAGTTTAGTAAAATGAAACTAGTCTTTGCCACAAATAACCTGCATAAGTTAAAAGAAGTACAAGAAATGCTCTCTAATACTATAGAGTTGTTGTCTTTAAAAGATATTGGTTGTTTTGAGGATATAGAAGAAACAGAAAGTACTCTAGAGGGCAATGCCAAATTAAAAGCTGATTATATTACTGAAAAATATGGATTTGATTGTTTTGCTGATGATACTGGATTGGAAGTTGAAGCGTTAGATGGAGATCCTGGGGTATATTCTGCTAGATACGCTGGAGAACATGGAAATGCAGAAAAAAATATGGAAAAGCTTCTTATTGAACTTCAAAATAAATCAAGTAGAAAAGCAAAATTCAGAACTATTATTGCTTTAAATCTTAGAAATAAACAATATCTTTTTGAAGGAATTTGTGAAGGTGAAATTTTAAATGAGAAATCAGGAGTAAAAGGTTTTGGTTATGACCCTATCTTTAAACCAAAAAATGCTTCATGCTCATTTGCTGAGATGAACTCAGAAGAAAAAAATATAATTTCTCACAGGGGAATTGCCATTCAGAAATTAGTAAATTTCTTATCACTTATAAAAATAACCCAATGAAAAAATTTACATTGCTATTAATTAGCTTGCTATGTTTGTATAGTTGTACTAAAAAAACAGAAGATACTGATATGAATAGAAAACAATTACGTCATGTGGTCTTGTTTAAATTTAAAAAAGAAGCACCTCCCGAAGCTATCAAAATAATAGAAGACTCATTTATAGGATTGTCAACTAGAATTAAAACTATAAAAAGTTTTGAATGGGGCTTAAATAATAGTCCTGAAGGTTTAGACAAAGGACTCACCCATTGTTTTTTTGTTACTTTTGATTCTGAAAAAGACAGAGATGAATACCTTCCACATCCTTCACACCAAGAATTTGTAGCTATTTTAAAACCACATTTAGAAGATGCTGTTGTTGTGGATTATTGGGCTAACTAACATAGTTTTCTTTCTAACATGAAACAAAAATCATACACAAAACAATTTATTACACTTTCTTTTGTGATGGTTTTGGTACTACTAGTAAGCATTAGTTTAGGTTCTGTAGCTATTCCTATTGATGAAATCATAGCTGTTTTGTTAGGGAATAATAGTTCTAAATCTAGTTGGGATTTAATTATTCTTCAATTTAGGCTTCCTAAAGCAATTACAGCAATTTTGGTTGGTTCTGGTTTATCAATAGCAGGTTTATTAATGCAAACTCTATTTAGAAATCCATTAGCTGGTCCATTTGTATTAGGTATTTCCTCAGGAGCTAGTCTTGGAGTAGCTATTTTAATTTTAGGTGCTGGTATCTTTGGTGGAGTTCTAACTGCTATATCATTTTCTAGTTGGGGCTTAGCAATTGCATCAAGTTTGGGAGCAGCTATGGTTTTATTGGCTGTATTAATAACCGCTCATAAGGTAAGAAATACAATGAGTATTTTAATTATTGGTTTGATGTTTGGTACAGTTACTTCTGCAATCATTAGTGTTTTTACTTTTTTTAGCGATGCAGAAAAAATTCAACAATTTGTTTTTTGGGGATTTGGAAGTTTGGGGAATCTATCTTGGAATGAAGTACTTGTTTTTTTTATAATATATCTGATATCGATTCTAACCTTGTTGAAGGTGATAAAACCTTTAAATACTTTTCTGCTTGGTGAAAACTATGCCAAAAGTCTGGGAATCAATATTAAAAAAAATAGAAATATCATTTTAATCATTACTAGCTTATTAACTGGGGTTACCACAGCTTTTGCAGGCCCTATAGCATTTATTGGTTTAGCAGTTCCTCATATCACAAAATTAGTTTTTAAAACATCTGACCATAAAATACTACTTCCTGCTGTTGCCATTCTAGGAGCTATTATTTTGTTGATTTGTGATATCGTTGCTCAACTACCTACAAGTGAATTTACTTTACCTATAAATGCTGTAACCTCACTAATTGGAGCTCCAGTAGTGATTTGGTTATTGGTAAGAAAAAAGAAAATATACGTATGAGTTCTTCAGTAAAAAATAGTATCAAAACAAAGAATTTACATATTGGATATCAGCAAAAAAAATCTGTATTAACAATTCAAAAGAATATCAACTTTCAATTATTTAAGGGTGAATTTGTAGGTATTTTAGGAAAAAATGGAATTGGTAAATCTACACTATTAAGAACACTTACAGGAGTACAAGATGCAATTTCAGGAGAGGTATTCATCCAGGGAAAAAATATTCAATCCTTCAACCTTAAAGAACTGTCTAGTCTATTAAGCCTCGTACTTACAGAGCGTTTACCCGAGAGCCAATTAACTGTATACGAATTAGTAGCTCTAGGCAGACAACCTTATACAAATTGGATAGGAAAATTAGGAGAAAAGGATGTAGAAAAAATCAACTGGGCTTTAGAACAAACAGAAACGATGTCCCTAGCTAACAGACATTTTAATGAATTAAGTGACGGACAATTGCAACGCGTTTTAATAGCTAGAGCTTTAGCTCAAGATACCCAAATCATTCTATTAGATGAACCCACAGCTCATCTAGACATGCATCATACTATCAAAATCTTTAAACTACTAAAAAAACTTTCAAAAGAAACTAATAAAACGATTATCATAACTACTCACGAAATAAATCTAGCGATCAATTCTGCTGATCAGCTAATTTTATTGACAGATAAAGAAGTAATAGCTGGCAATAAAAAGATACTTATTGAAAGAAATTCTTTTGATCATCTATTTTCATCTGAAATTGTTAAATTTAACTCAAATTTAGAACAGTTTATCGTAACAAAAGAATTATGATTTTTACTTTTATAAAATCATATGAATTATAAAATTTCATATTAAAGTAATAGCCTTATGAAAAAAATACTCTTATTATTATGTTTTGTAGTATTTATTTATTCAGTTTCTTCTCAGAACAGGATAGATTTATCCAAAAAGTATGCAGCTTCAATAACAGCTAAAGAAATAGGAAACCATCTATTTACATATGCCTCAGACGAATTTGAAGGGAGAAATACAGGAGAACCAGGGCAAAAAATGGCTGTTGAATATTTGAAGAACTTTTATGTTAAACACAAAATCAAATCACCCATAGGTGGAGAAGATTATTATCAAGAGGTTCCTGCTAACTATATGAATAAATTAAGTAGAAGAGGGAAATTGAAAGATTCTGAAAATGTAGTTGCTTTTATAAAAGGAACTGAAAAACCAGATGAAATTATTGTTATTTCAGCTCATTTAGACCATGTAGGCATGAATAAAGAAGGGGAAGTTTTTAACGGAGCCGATGACGATGGATCCGGAACCATAGCTGTATTAGAGATTGCAGAGGCTTTTAAAAAAGCCGTAAATGACGGAAATGGTCCAAAAAGATCTATTTTATTTTTGCATGTCACTGGAGAAGAAAAAGGATTATTAGGCTCTCGTTACTACACAGAAAATCCAATTTTCCCTATTGCTAACACCATCGCTAATCTAAATATAGATATGATTGGGAGAGTAGATGAAAGGCACAAGGGTA